>WLWD01001675.1_pt1 | contig 112089 bp, 88 predicted proteins | sample 6712731 | NCBI WGS metagenome assembly WLWD01 (sample SAMN12718690, study PRJNA576275) | sponge metagenome | isolation source: marine sponge | host: Mycale hentscheli | place: New Zealand: South Island, Marlborough, Capsize Point | collected 2014-11-01 | reverse complement strand
ACTGCAAGCCGGCCATCTCAATTACACTCGGAAGTGTTGCTGGAAGGTGGTGAGAGCGGTGTTGTCTAGTAGTGAAAGTAGTGGGATTGTGATAGAGAGTTCTGGGAGTGAGAGTGGAAATACTGTTGTGGGGAGTATGGATGACTTGGGAGAAGTGATAGAAGAGGTAGAGGGACGTGAGCCAGTAGGTTCTGGAGTACATGGTGATGTTGTGGGTGTGGTGAGACGTGCAAGAGAGGGGAATGCTGCTAGATAGGGTAGGGATGATGGCATTGAGAGTGATGACGAGTTGTCCAACCGGGAACTGATGAGCATTATAAAGTCCCTTGCCCGTGGTTGCCCTGTTATGCCATCCCATGATACTTCCTTGACTGACCAGACAAGGAAGGTGCAAGGTCTAGCCCATCACTTGGCTCAGGTAGAACGAGTCTTGGAAGTAAGCTAACCTCTGAATTTAGTTCCGATGTTAAGGGTATGAATCCGCTCCAGAATTATGTCCACTTAAAAGGGTTGATGGATTCTGTGAATATGACAGTGGGTGATCGTAAAGATGTCTTGCTGTTCTTTGCTTCTGCCATCTACAGGCAAAGCTTACCGAGTTATCAGAGGTCCATTATGGACAGCCGTGAAATCACGTCTTTTAAGGAGCTAAATAAGCTTGCGCTGTTATTACACACGACTGACGCAGATAGAACAGATGTATACGACAATGACAATAAGCCGGCATAGTCTGCTACTCGTGCCAGCAACCTGGTCACAAAGCCCCAGATTGTCCAAACAGAACGGAACGTGCTCCCAGGGAGCAGGGCAAGGCAGCTGAAGGTGGCAGAAAATATCTCTGCCTCAAAACCGGGAACAAGCCCCTCAATGCCAGCTGGGTGGCAGTGACTGCAGGTACCCCAGTTGTGAGTGGTAAGGTAAATGACAACATTTGTGAGATAGTGCTTGACACAGGTGCTGAGATTACAGTAGTGCCAGGGTGTCTGGTGTATGAATCCCAGATACTCCCGGATACGATAGAGGTTTGGGGGGCAACGGGAGTGCCAGTCCCCTTGTGCACTGCCAATGTAGAATTTGAGATTGATGATACAACATTTGAGTCAAGAGTTGCTGTTGCCCAGCAGGGCATGTTAAATGGCAAAGTTTTGTTTTCGGTCCCGATGGATGGACCAATGGCAAAGCGGCTCCTTCTGGGTGCCGCTTCCCTCTTGCCCAAGAATGAGGGGAGGCGGGGCACTCCGGACACCCAGTCATCCTCTTTGGAGGATGCAGAGGTAGCTCTGAGCGATGACGAGATGGTGGATGCTTCGCAGTTGTTTCCTGAGCACTCCGAGGATGCCCAGGTCAGAAGTTGGATGGCCTCCCTAGCCCAAGAGACCAGAGCCATGAAGGATATGGCCACAGTAGATCCTGTTCCACTTGTGGAACAAGACGATCCTGTAATTGGTGATCAGAGTGTTGAGAGTAGTATGGTGAACAATGACCAGAGTGACGTGAATTGCTCTGACAGTAACCCAGACGAGTCTATGTGTTTGGGGTGCCCTAGGAGCATGGATTTGTCGGACGTGGATGAGTTGAAATCCCAGATGAAGGATGATGATTCATTGAAGCAGTGTAGGGAGCTAGCCAGTAAGTCTTTCAGTGAATACCTGTGGGTATATGGGTTACTTTTTCATAGAGTTGTTGGGCCAGACGGTGAAGAGATAGATAGGCTGGTGTTGCCCAAGCTCAAGAGAGCGAAAGTCTTGGAACTAGCACATGACAAATGTAGTCATGTCGGGGTGAGGGGCATGGAAAAGCTCCTTAATGCCAAGTTCACTTGGCCAGGCATGAGTAATGACGTGATTCAGTATGTTAAGTCTTGTGATGTCTGTCTCAGAGTTAATGCTGCTGGCAATAAGGCAGCAAAGATGGTTGAGCGGCCGATCATTTCAGTACCGTTTGACTCGATTGCTATCGATATAGTCGGGCCTCTACCCAAAGCCAAGGGTGAAGTGAAGTTTCTGCTTACCTATATTTGTATGGCCACTAGATGGCCTGAGGCAGCACCTATGCGGACTTGCTCTGCTCATGAAGTGACTAGCTGTCTGGTTGACATTGTGTCTAGGACGGGGATCCCGATGAGAGTTCTGTCAGATCGGGGTAGTGTTTTTATGGGACAAGTGATGGCAAACATATGTGACATGTTGGGGATAGATAGGATTGCTACGTGTCCTTACAGACCCCAGAGTAACGGAGTTGTTGAGCGGCTTCACGGCACACTAAAGCCGATGTTGGTTAAGGCTGTGGAGTCAGGCGTTGACTGGGCGTTTTTCTTGCCATTGGCATTATTCGCCATTAGGCAGGTGCCCAACAGGGACGTTGGCTATTCTCCCCATCAGTTAGTTTACGGTAGGAACATGTTAGGTCCTCTTGATCTGTTGTATTCTGGCTGGGTAGATGATGTCTTTGATAAGGTAAATGTGGAAGAGTGGGTGTTACTTCTTCAAGATAAGCTAAAGTTGATGCATGATTTGGATATGACCAATGAGAGTCAGTGTACAGAGAATAGGTGTCTGTCTTTTAATAAGACTAAAAGTGATCAGTGTCTAGAAGTAGGGTGGTCTAAAGTGTTGCTTAGGATCTCAGGGATGCATGCTTCCCTGCAAGCATCCTGGGAAGAGCCTTACGAAGTGCTTGAGAAAGTCTCTCGTGTAACTTATAAGGTATGGAAAGGTGAAGGACATACAGTCCGTGTGGTACACATAAACAATACTAAGGTGTATGGTGTGCGTGAGACGAATGTGCATTCTATCAGTGTGGTAGCAGAAGAGGATGAGGAAATGTGTGCTGATTGGGATCGTAAATCTGTTCTCAGTAGTACTAATTGTGATAGATTTGAGGGGCGTGAATTGGCTGAGGTTTTATGTGCAATAGATAGTTACTTTTCTGATGCTCCAGGTATTTGTAAGGTTGGGAAGTGTGTGATCAAGTTGTGTGATGGAGCTGAGGTTGTGAATTTACCTCCACGTCAGTTGCCTGTGGGGATTAGAAAGGGTGTGGAAGACGAACTTGAGAAAATCTGTTCTCAGTAGTACTAAAGATGCTGAACTCTGGTGTGATTGTCCGCAGTGACTCTGAATGGGCTAGTCCATTGGTCCCAGTTCGTAAGAAAGATGGCTCTGTGAGAATCTGCATTGACTTTCGTGAATTAAACCGTAGAACCCCACTTAGGCGATTTTGGCTGCCAACTTTGACAGAAATTCTTGAGAATGTGGGATCTAGTACTTGTCTGTTGAAACTGGATTTGACTTCCGGATTCCATCAGGTTAAAATGGATGAAGCTAGCATGGAATTAACCTCGTTTGTGTGCCCAGCAGGAAAGTTTATGTTCAAACGTATGCCCTTTGGGCTTAAAAATGCCCCGGCGATCTGTCAAGCCATCTTGGAAGAAGTGCTGCGGCCAGTGAGTAGTGTGAGTCGTAACTACATAGACGACGTTATTGTGTTTAGTCCAGATTGGGGAAGGCATTTTGTAGATTTGAGGAAGGTTATTGAGTGCTTGGGAGAAGCTGGACTTAGAATAAAGAGGGTGAAGTGCGAGTTTGGGAGGAAATTCATGGAGTATTGGGCCATCAGATTGGTTGTGGGTGTGTTGAGGTGCCAGAGGCTAGGGTGACTGCCATGGCTGAATTCAAACGGCCAGTGTCAAAGAAGCAGTTGAGATCATTTCTTGGAAGTATGAGCTACTATCGCAAGTTCGTTGACGGTTTCTCCAAGTGGTCCTCTGTCCTATCCCCGGCTACTGCTCTCTCCTCGCCAGCTCGTGTCGTTTGGACTGAGGAGAGGGATACGGCTTTCAAAGCCTTGCATGAGTCTTTATGTAAGCGTGTCGTGTTATTTGTACCTGTATGTAGTGATTTATTTAGTTTATATACTGATGCATCTGGCCCAGAGGGGAAGAAGAGCTACCGGTGGCATTTTTCAGCCGCCAACTGAAGGGAGCCGAGCTGAACTACTCAGTTACGGAGTTGGAATCCCTCGCTACTGTTGCTGCCGTGTCGTATTTTGACTATTATCTGTATGGTAGAACTGTGACTGTCTTTACAGATCATCGAGCCTGTGTCTCCTTGCTAACCAGCAGCCATCTGAACAAGCGTCTCATGTGGTTTGCACTTAAGTTACAAGACAGGGATATATCTATCAAGTTTTGACCTGGACGGGCCAATGGGAATGCCGATCGATGGTCTCAGCAGACAAGGCTGGACTGGAGTGGACGAGTCGGAGTCCATCCCTGATGTTGTTTGTCAGGCCCAACCAGAGGGTTTGGCCTAGTCTGGCGTCGCCGATCCTTTTCCTTCTATTATTATTATGCGTGGGCGAAGGACAAGGGTCTGGTGAAGCTAACGTATACTACTTGTGCAACCGCACACGCAGCTTATAGCTGCGTGCCAATCAGATTGCTTGAAATAGTCACGTGCCTTTAGGGAAAAGTCTGCGTGGCACGCCTTCTTCTTGGATACGGATGGAACGGTTAGTGAAATCAGCGTTTTTGAGACTTGGGATACCCAGTGTCTACAACCAGATTTAGCTGGACCACCACAAGCAACTGAAGACTGGACTGAAAAGATAGCCAGCAATGATTCTGTTTGTACACATGTGTTGTTTCTTTTTCTTTTCTTTTTTGTGTCGCGTAGCTCATAGTGGGCGTGGTCATTATTTATTGCATTTATGTTTAATTCATCCGTGTATGTGCGTGTGCTGGCCTATAGAACTCTTGGCCGTGCATGCATCAAGCAGTCTGTTCTGTGATAACTAGTTTGGATAAAACCTAATTTTGGTGTCTCTTGCCTGCATGTCTGTACGGGCCCAGTGACCTCCGCATAAAGGCACTGGTGAGCTCAAACGACCTTCGGCGAACGGTGGGGGACAGATTCTGGTGGCAGTGTACCTCCAGGTTGCCAGTTGGGGAGACCTCAAAGCCCCCGGACGACTGCAGACCTACAACTATGTGCTTTCTCACGGTTCCTTGCATGAGCTGTCTGGAAACGATCATTAGTGGCTGATAAAACAGTATTTAAATTTTGCTGCCTATAGAACTCTTGGCCGTGCATGCATCAAGCAGTCTGTTCTGTGATAACTAGTTTGGATAAAACCTAACTTTGGTGTCTCTTGCCTGCATGTCTGTACGGGCCCAGTGACCTCCGCATAAAGGCACTGGTGAGCTCAAACGACCTTCGGCGAACGGTGGGGGACAGATTCTGGTGGCAGTGTACCTCCAGGTTGCCAGTTGGGGAGACCTCAAAGCCCCCCGACGACTGCAGACCTACAACTATGTGCTTTCTCACGGTTCCTTGCATGAGCTGTCTGGAAACGATCTTTAGTGGCTGATAAAACAGTATTTAAATTTTGCTGACGATTGAACATAAAGTCAGTAACATTGAGGGGAATATTAGCAGGATCTAGCCAGTAAGACTTAAGAGTGGTGGGGATGTGAGGAGTTTCATGACCATATTGCAGCTCAAAGGGAGTAAAGCCTCAGACTTATTAATATTATAAATAAGTTCTTACATGCCTACCAATATAATCAGCATGTGTTGTAATTGCTCTACACATCACAGTAAGCCACAAGAGTGTAACTCTCTATAGATAGAAAAAACATTGAAATAATGATTGCTGTGTTTTTTTTTGTTTTTTGTTTTTGGCTTTATGTAAATAAGATACAATATGATGTCATGATAGGTAAAGAATAACAGATGACCTCAACACAAATGACACGAAGCTATCTATTTGAATTTTTCTCTCTTTTCTTTAGTTGACACTACTTCTACCTTTAGTATCCATATATATTATGGTGATAGGTCTGATAGATTTGGGGTAAGTAGGATCAGTTTCATTAGAGGCTAAAGTGGAAAAACAGGTAATCAAATAGGGAAATCCTATTGAAAAGGTAGTGAAAATGATGGTTGTGGAATAGAATAGTCCAGTTGAGACTGAGAAAGGATGGTAATGGAATAGAAGAGTCCAGTTGAGACTGAAATGGAAAGGATGCTTGTGGACTATAACCATCAAATTGAGATGGTAGTGGAAAGGATGATTGAGGAATAGCAGAGTCCAATTGAGATGGAAAAGAGAATGATTGTGTTGGAATAGAAGAGAGTCCAGTTGACTTGGAATAGAAGAGTCCAGTTGAGATGGAAGTGGAAAAAACTGTGGGATAGAAGGATCAAATTGAGATGAAAGTGGAAGGGAAGATTGTGGAATAGAAAAGTCCAGTTGAGATTGTAGTGGAAGAGATGGTTGTGGAATTTCAGAATCAAGCTGAGATGGAAGTGAAAACGATTGTGTTGGAATAGATGAGTCCAGTTGAGATGGAATTTAAAGAAGATGGTGATGATAAATTAGAAGAATCCGATAGAGGCAGAAGTGGAGAAGATGGTGGTAGAATGGAAGAGTCCAGTCATGAAAAAGACAATTGTGAAATGGAAAGAGTCTAGTTGGGGAAATCTAGGACTTGAAACATTGAGTTAGTTCCATGCTGGGAGTGAATATGGAATTGTAGGTGTTGAAAAGAATGGTTTTAGACACATCTCCTTTTTCCCACATTCTGGAATATTGTTATAACATTTTCAGGTCATGATTTTTGTATTGAGTTGTTATGGCAATGAAAGTGGTCTATTTAAGTGGGAATGATAGCCAACTAGTAGTGTGTGTTTGATTATGTGACACTATCACAATTTCCACATGATACTTGTGCATAAGATGTAGCTGAATCTGTGATGATATAGAAACACAATAATATTATAATACTGTAGCACAAGATAATAATCCTAGTCGCTCATGGTAATCTTAAATACTTACAATATTTGAAGCAATATCATAATGACTGATCGTAACATTTTTGAAACTGATTAGTCCACTCATCCAGAATCGATTAGTGTTAGGTGAGTCTCCATGCATCAACATTTGCCTTTCCTTGTTTTGTTTCTCTGTGGATACACATTCTTTTCTCCATTTATTACAATTGAATTCATACTCATATGAATCGTTAGAAACAATGGCAGAGTACACATCATAATGGTCAGCAGGATTTAAACCAGAAATTGTAACCATGACTTTAGGTATTAATCTCCTAAGTTCATTAAAACACCATGACTGTATATGCCTAAAGTAAGTTGTTGAGAATATTTATAAGATGGCCCTGCATACTTTCCTCTATTTGACATCATCATCATCTCATTGCTTACACCGTTGAATTTCTTCCACATTAATATTTATCTACAAGGTCTACCACTATAGGCTGGCTACTTGCAGCCATCTCAGGAGAGTACAGCTATTCACTTACTGTGGTTGACTAGAATCAGTGGTGGCATGGAGAGTTACCTCATTGCAAACCTGTAAAACTTCTGATTCCTGAAAGGAATGTGTCTTTTTATACACTAATCCTGTGAAAAGTGCTACTTGTGATATCCTTGGCACTCACTGTTTTATGTTCAAGTTATGTTGTCTGCATCATTAGCCATTAATTGTTTTATGTTTTGTAGTCAACTGGCACCACTAAGTGGTTTAATTGTTCTGAGTCATATATATTATATAGTCCTGCTACTTTGTAAAAAGTCAGCCTGTCATGTGTATGTCAAGATTTGATTGAATTGTAAATTAAAGATTAAATTGACATTGTCTTAACTCTGCTCACTGTTGTGTCCTGTCCATAAGGATACCCAGTGCACCTTTACTTGGATACCACACTACGTGGATGTGATCTTTTATTCCTAAATACATTTCATTAGAAACAAATTGTTTGTCATTCATATACTTATTAACTCCTATCTGGCCAAAGCTATTGATACAAAGGTAATAAAGAACTTCAATGATCATTGATCCCACTGAAGTTAGGGGAATAAATAAAGAGCCTATTAACAAGTTTTTTGTCTTCACAATAAGGTATTAAATAGATGTAAAGTCTCGCTAAGATTCTGCATGAATTTGAAAAAGTATAGCAAAATACATGAAAATGTGTGTAGCTAGCTGTTTCAACTTCGCCTCTTTAGCTTTAGTTGGCTCTAGTACCCTTTGTAGAATCTCTAAGGAAGAGAGGTAAACTGGAGTAGTCTACAAGGTTACCTGTTAAGATATTCATCATGTCTATGTGAGCGAGACTAGAGCACTGAAGAAAAGAGTGACAGACAGCTGCAAGAATATGTGATGTTTAAAATGGCATTGTAGTAAACCCTCACCAACACAACTACCACATAGACTGGGGAGGTGCCAGAGTAGCTAATAGGGAAGTAAAGTCACTTGAACAAAAGCTAGTATAGCAAATATGAACTAGACAAGACATGATGCAAAACTATGACCATACCAATCATCATCCTGCTTACAATTATTGAAGTCATGTGAGTAATCTTGTACCTCATTGACTGAGTGTGGAAAAAAAATGCACTAAACTATACAAAGCCTTTCAATATTACCTGTTACTAAAAGTATACGGCAGCAATTATCTTATGTCATTGTCTTATGTTAAAACTGCACTGCATATACCTCTAAATATGAAATAATATTACACCCAACCTTGTCTTAGGTTAAATTAAGACATAAAAATATATGAATAAAATGACAGAGGTAGATAATGAATTATTGTTCTTTGATGTCACTTATGGAGTCTTCAATACCCTCCATTAAATCTTCATTCAAATACTTATCCGTGCCACCTTTTATGGGATCAAAGTCTGCCACAGCCTGACTTTTCCTTACAGCTGCTAGTTAGTAATTAGAAGGCCTTCTATACCGATAGGATCCCGGGCATCCTCGGCTCCAAGACCGAACCTGTAGCCATCAGTACCTTGTGCTGGCATTATGAAACACACAGGTACTCTACCAATGTCAGGAACTTATCTGCTGCTTCCTCTAGATAATAATTTCATGTGAGAAAGGAATGATGACGGGAGGGGGAAAGAAAATACATGAAACAGTGCCATAGGTAGGCCCTGCCAGATTATGCTCACTAAAACATTTGTGATCTTGATAACCTCCTTGTTTTTTTCTTTCCTGAATTCTCACATCAACCAATTGACCCTTGGATTACCTGTATATTTGGCTTCAGCTGAAGAAAAGAGTATTTGATTTATATAATGGTATTGACTAGAGAGAACTGACTTAATCGCTCATTTCATAACACCTTGACTTATTGCTGCAATAATACGCTATAGTCCACTTACTTATATATAGAATAGTATGACTAGTGATGGGCTTCAGCACAAATGGAGATTGAGCTGATCTGACTGAAATTCAAATTGAATGCTTAACTCTTTTAATAATAATGTCTTAGGTAGATGTTTTGATTAATTTATTTGTCTATTATTGAACAACACAACTCTTTTGCACACACATACAAACTTCTTCACTGGATACACCAGCACAACACTTACATCATAATGTCTTCGCATTATGACAATTGGGCAATTGACTTTCTAGGAATGAGCAATTAAACTTCAGAGGAAGATACAGGTAAGGATCGATAAACAAAGGATTCTTCTTTGGTCTATTGTACCAGAGCTCTAGAGTTTAAAACATTGTATTGTATTCTCTTAGTGACTTGACTATTGAACAGTTTATTATCAAGTAAAAACAATCTGTTACTCAAGGTGTATAGCTATGACAACTGTGCATTAACCAGGTAACTCACAATTGCCACTAATAGAATGTAAATGAACTCTGCTAAGTTTGTAAGACCTAACTGCGAATGTCTGTTCTTTCTGTCTCTGTAGCTTTTGATTTTTTTCCTGGCATTATTTCAAAGTCTTTTCACCTAAATTTCTTGCACCCACACTAATGTTTACATTAAAGTAGCCTCTGGTGGGGGTGCAGTCAAACTGCATGGGCAAATTTGAAGCAGCAGAGGGACAGTCGAACTACATAGGCAAATTTGAAGGAAATTCTTAGGCTTATCTCTAACAAAATGGCGATGTTTGAGCTATCCAAAAACTGGTGTGTATAGATGGTAGAATAGATGCTTAGGTGGTATGCTTACTGGTCCTTTAGTTGTAGGAAACACCTCAAAATGTTTTAAGCAAACATTTGCTAGCATTTCAAGTCCTATAACCCTTTCATCATTGGATATTCAGGATTGGGATCGATAATGATAACTATGTAAAGAGGATGTTTTATTGTGTCCAGGAGGATGGGACACAAGTTTGAATGGGTAAGTATGATGGATAACATAATTTTATTTAATGTTATCAATATTTCAATGAAGTACTACTGGGAAAACAGAAATGTCTCTTGTAAAGAGTGCAATAAGGTTACATAACTAATGCTGACTTGTCTTCTAAGCAGTTCACTTCGTTTAGTAATGTTTTAAAGAAATAAAATGGTGTCTATTCTAATCTCAAGTCACTGTGCTGGTATCAGCGACTTAAATCTGAGTGGCAAGCACAAGCAGCTAATTGAATCTCTGTTTCCATGATAATAAAAGGGGTGTTCCCCATGGAGTTGAATTGGGTGGAAGGGGGGGGGGTTAAACTGTTAGCATAACAATGATATTAATTTTCCAAAAATTGTTTTGGCATGCCACTTAAATAGTGAATGAAACCACTCTATGTTAGTGACAGAAGTAGTACGACAGTTATAAATCACTGAGTTCATCGCAGAATCACTATAACTGTCGGAGTCTCATTATCACTTTTATCAGATGTGGATTTTGGCTAGAGGGCCAGATACTGTGGCTAAAGTGAGGGCCAGACCATCGGCAAATGTAACTATTAGATCTATGGAAATTCTTGAGGCCACACAATTGCATAGGTGAGGACTAAACGTAACTAGCTCAGAAGCCATACTCAATCCCGTAGTCTCTTCTACAACAGCTGTTATGGAGATTTCCATCGAGCATGCGCACATTCATGACGTCATGTTTACGTATGAGAACCGGAAGAATCAGCCACAATACGTCACTACTTTGAGGGTGCCATCCCATTTCTGAATATTTTTATAAAAAAAAACAGCTCTATTTTGCTCAATTTTGTTTTACATAGCTTTGGTATTTAGCAACCATAAACTTAAGCCATTTATCTATGGTTTGGTGTAATAAAAATACTCCAGTTCAAAAATGTAGAAATCCCAGCTTAAACACTTTTATTTAATAAAATGGAAATATTGGCCTATGTAATAGTTAGAGCATAAGCGCTTGGGTACTGGTGCATTTAGTGCACTGAAGCCCAAGGGCCCGTAGGCCCTAGGGCTTTGTGCACTAAATCCAGTGCTCTAATTATTTTAGATCTCTAACTATTTTAGATCTCTAACTATTTTAGATCCCATTTACCCAGGCCTGCCCAGTTTCCATTAGCAACTTTGTTTATCAGCATTTTGGTGTCAAGCAATTCTTCCATGTTTCTGGCCCAAAATTAAAATTCAATTAAAATTCAATTGAAGCACCCAGAAAGTTTACTTTAGCAAGTTTACTTTAGCATTGTAGCTGCCAGCTGTTATCTCCAGATCTAACTCTACCTTGGGCTGCTCAGCTCTAAGCAGTAAAGCAGCTAGCTATGGTAAATTCCTGCGGTATGAGAGTGGCAGCAGGTAGTCTCCACTAGGTTGGTAAAGGGTCTGGCTAAGCGAGACTAGGCAGCAGGAGAGTTATATGATAGGGCTGGTCCATATAGGTGTGGATATGAGAGAGTAGTAGACCCTCCATATCCGGCCTCACATCTGCTCCCTGCTTTATCCCCTATTCTATTAAACTAAAACTCAAAAATAGCAATACCCCAAGGGTGGTTAGTATGCACAGTTCATATACCTAAAGGCAAAAAATAGTGCACACTTACCAAGTTAGTACACCTAGTAACAATATAGCAACGGGATCTAAGTAATAGTTGGATCTAAGTAATAGTTAGAGCATAATCGCTTGGGTACTGGTGCATTTAGTGCACTGAAGGCTTGGGTACTGGTGCATTTAGTGCATCCACCAGTACCTAAGCGCATGCTCTAACTATTTTAGATCCTGTTTACCCAGAGGCCTGCCCAGTTTCCACTAGCAACTTTGATTATCAGCGAATTCTTCCCGGCCCAAAAGTAAAATTCAATTAAAATTCAATTAAGGCATGCCAGAAAGTTTACTTTAGCAAGTTTACTTTAGCATTGTAGCTGCCAGCTGTAATCTCCAGATCTAACTCTACTGGGCTGCTCTGCAGTAAGCAGTAAAGCAGCTAGCTATGGTAAATTCCTGCCCCATGAGAGGGCAGCAGGAGGGTTACATGATAGGATCGGTCCATATAGGTGGATATGAGAGAGTAGTAGACCCTCCATATCCTGCCTCACATAACCTGCTCCCTGCTTTATCTGGCCTATTCTATTAAACTAAAACTCAAAAATAGCAATACCCCAAGGGTGGTTAGTATACACAGTTCATATACCTAAAGGCAAAAAATAGTGCACACTTACCAAGTTAGTACACCTAGTAACAATATAGCAACTGGATCTAAACAAATATAATTAATGCACCGAATTTTGTTCAAATGAAAATTCATCTAGTATATTTCCAACTTGCATAACAACTCCAACTATTATAATTTAAATTTCCCAGCTTAAACACATTTATACTCACAATTTGACTCTTGCACTTCAACCTAGTATAACCTCAACATTAACCACAATACCACAATTATAAAACATGTCATGTGTCAATATAGCATTGATGTATAAGTATACAAAAAATAATATCTGTAGCTCCCATACTTCTCCACCTGTAAAGAAAAGAGTAAGACAATAAAATATGCCATTTATTTGTTCTCTAAGCTTGATGCACTGTATGTATCGTCCCTTTTGAAGAGTTTGTTTGGCGTAATTTTAGTAACGGGCAATATTGAAAGGCTTTGTACAGTTTAGTACATTTTTTTCCACACTCAGTCAATGAGGTACAAGATTACTCACATGACTTCAATAATTGTAAGCAGGATGATGATTGGTATGGTCATAGTTTTGCACCATGTCTTGTCTAGTTCATATTTGCTATACTAGCTTTTGTTCAAGTGATTGTACTTCCCTATTACTCTGGCACCTCCCCAGTCTATGTGGTAGTTGTGTTGGTGAGGGTGTGTGGCAATGCCATTTTAAACATCACATATTCTTGCAGCTGTCTGTCAGTCATTTTTGCAGTCTTGCACCCAAAAAGACATGATCAATATCTTTACAGGGAACCTTGTAGACTACTTTAGTTTTCTGCTCTTCCTTGGAGATACTACAAAGGGTACTAGAGCCAAGTAGAGCTAAAGAGACGAAGTTGAAACAGCTAACTACACACATTTTCATGTATTTTGCTTTACTTTTTCAAGTGAAGACAAAAAAACTTGTTAATAGGCTCTTTATTTATTCCTCTAACTTCAGTGAAATCAATGATCGATGAAGTTCTATTATAACCTTTGTATCAATAGCTTTGGCCAGATAGGAATGACAAACAATTTGCTTCTAATAAAATGTATTTAGGAATAAAAGATCACTTCCACGTAGTGTGGTATCCAAGTAAAGGTGCACTGGGTATCATTATGGACAGGACACAGCAGTGAGCAGAGTTAAGACAATGTCAATTCTTTAACCTTTATTTTACAATTCAATCAAATCTTGACTTACACACAGGCTGACTATAATACATATATGACTCAGAACACTTAGACCACTTAGTGGCGCTTGTTGACTACAAAACATAAAACAATTAATGGCTAATGATGCTGACAACATAACTTATTACTTGAACATAAAACAGTGAGTGCCAAGGATATCACAAGTAGCACCTGTTCATAGGATTAGTGTATAAAAAGACACATTCCTTTCAGGAATCAGAAGTTGTACAGCTTTGCAATGAGGTAACTCTCCATGCTACTGATTATAGTCAACCACAAGAAGTGAATAGAGGTACTCTCCTGAGATGGCTGCAAGTAGCCAGCCTATAGTGGTAGACCTTGAAGATAAACTACTGTGGAAGAAATTCAATGATGTGGGCAATGAGATGATAGTGGTTTCAAATGGAGCAAGGTAAGCAGAGCCATCTTTGAAATATTCTAAACAACTTACTTTAGGAATAGTGTATTTTAATGTACGTAGGAGATTCATACCTAAAGTCATGGTTACAATTTCTGGTTTAAATCCTGCTGACGTTTATGATGTCTGCCTCGCCATTGTTTCTGAGGACTCATATAAGTATAAATTCTTTGATAATGAATGGATAAAGGATTATAAATCCACACTGACTCAAGACAAGGAAAGGCAGATGATGATACACAGAGCTTCGCCTAACACTGGTCGATTCTGGATGAGTGGACTAGTGAACTTCAAAGAAGCTATGATCAGTCATCATGATGTTGCCGAAAACATAGTAAGTATTTAAGATTACCAAGTGACTAGGACTATCATCTTGTGTTACAGTATTATAATATTATTGTGTTTCTATATCACAGATTCAGCTACATCTTAGGCACAAGTATCATGTGGAACTTGTGGTAGTGCCACTCCATCAAACACAAACTACTAGTCGGCTATCATTCCCACTTGAAGAGACCACTTTCATTACCGTATCGAATCAATACAAAAGTCCTGACCTGACAATGTTGAAGCAACATACCAGGATATGGGAAGATGGACATGTATCCAAAACTACTCTTTATCAACGCCTACAAATTCCACACTCACTCCCAGCATGTAACTTTCTCAATATTTCAAATCCTACATTTTCTCAACTGGGTTCTTCCATTCCACCACCACCTTCTCCACTTCTGCCCATACTGATTTCTTCTAATTTATCACCACCATTTTCTTTACTTCCTTCTCAACTGGGCTCTTCCATTCCACCACCACCTTCTCCACTTCTGCCCATACTGATTTCTTCTAATTTATCGCCACCATCTTCTTTACTTCCTTCTCAACTGAATTCCTCTATTCCACAATCATCCTTTTCACTTCCTCAACTGGACACTTCTATACCACAGCCATCCTTTCAACTTCCTTATCAATTGAATTTGCCTAGTCGATTAATTGTTTTTCCACTATGCCATTTAATGGAACAGAGCTCAGTCACCTCAAGTCTATCAGACCCTGCCACCTCGTTACCAGAATCACAAGATACATGTAGAGATACTACAAGTGAAAGAAAGGAACAGAGCTCAGTAACCTCAAGTCTATCAGACCCATCAGAATCACAAGATATATGTAGAGATACTGCAGGTGGAAGAAGCGGCAACTAAAGATAAAAGAGACAAAAAAGTCAAATAATTTCAAATAGCTATCTTAATACATTTTGTTTGAGATTCTCATTTGCATAAAACAAGAAACAAAAACAGACAAACAAGCAACAATTCTTCAATTTTTTTTATATTTGCATGATTTCACTCCCTACTCTCAGCTTTGACCCTTTCAGTGAGAGAATGATTAGTTAATGAGACTATCACATGTGGCAATTGAAACATAAATAACAGGTGTTCAAACGCTAGACTCATTATGCTCGGTTTTAAATGCACATACACAATCATTTTTCGATATAATTCCTAGCAAAAGAGTTACACTCTTGCTGCTTATTGTGATATGTAGAGTTATGGTAGCACATGTTGATAATATTGTGAGAACTTATTTGGACTTACACTGTAAACCAAAAGGTGTGTATTTGACACCAAATGAAGTGCAAATCACTTGTAACAATAGTCACACCAAAATATGGTGTGATGTGCGCACCTCATCATTTTGGTGTGAAGTACATGCCTAATTTGGTTATCATTGTGAGGTATCATTTCTTTCTCACTTGAAACCATTTTCTAGAGGAAGCAGCAGATAAGTTCCTGACATTCGCAGACAGTTCCTGTGTGTTCCATAATGTTTGCTGATGGCTACAGGTTTGGCTTTGGAGCCGAGGTGGGAATTAGTACAGGCAGGATACATGTCTTACTAATGTGTTCTCAAGTATTGTCTCATATAAGAACACAGTGTACATAGCATAGCTACTGATTAATTGTGAGGTATGAATGGAGTAAATATACATACTGATTTAACTAGTTCACTTGACAAGCCAATAGCGCTGAAATTCTATGCATCATGTATACTAGTCAAGTAGAAGTGAGATGCAGTGCACATTTTATGAATTCTGTTAATACTCTCTCTGTCTGTATATACGAGAACACACTAGACAGAGTGTATACTTTATTATTTAACATATCGGACATTGAAAAAATCTTCATAAAATTCACGATTTTTGAATGTCTTCACTTGATTTGAAATTTTGCCAGTGAAAGATTTTAGGCTGGCAGTATTAAGCTTATTATAATTATGATTATGATTGTAATTATTACTATTACAATTTTGGTATGTTGAAGAGAGGAATAAGTTGAGGTCAGAGATGATTGTGTAACTTGAGCAGCAGATGTGGTAAGAGTATTGAGGTGTAATTAGTAACCGTGAATGGTGAATGGGTTAATGCACATCAAAATGATCTGGAAGGAGAAGGGAAGGTTGGCCGAGCTGGTCAAGCAAATCCAACTGAGTTGGTACATGGTTATGTAATTTGATGGATTGTATTTGGATAGATTGAATGTGTGTACATGTATGACTGATCTATGGACTAATAGTATTTAGACTATTAGTCTGTTTGCATCGATTCATCTGTTGTATTGATTTTAATATTATGTTCATTTTCTTATTTTTTTTCTTACATAGTTTCATCTGCACATATTACCATGCTTTCTTCTGAGCCAGCAGCTTCAGATCAACTCAATGTCGTTCTCGAGCAGGTATATTGTTTTTGTTTCATTTACACAATTCTGTAACCGCTTAATCCCATGGTTAGATTATTTCTCCATTCAGCAAAACCAACGTACCAACTAATGCAATGAGTAACTTGAGCAAAAAATGATGTCACACATACCATATAACTCAGAAAAAAATAATTAATAAATGAAGCACCAAAGGTGAGTGAAAATAGGCAGATCCTAGTTTTGTAATTGCATAATGCCTAGTGTGACTGAATGTATCATGGTGTTGGCCACACCACCATATCTCTACATGTATCTTGTGATTCTGGTAACGAGGTGGCAGGGTCTGATAGACTTGAGGTTACTGAGCTCTGTTCCTTTCTTCTACTTGTAGTATCTCTACATGTATCTTGTGATTCTGGTAACGAGGTGACAGGGTCTGATAGACTTGAGGCAACTGAGCTCTGTTCCTTTCTTCCACTTGTAGTATCTCTACATGTATCTTGTGATTCTGGTAACGAGGTGGCAGGGTCTGATAGACTTGAGGTGACTGAGCTCTGTTCCATTAAATGGCATAGTGGAAAAACAATTAATCGACTAGGCAAATTCAATTCATAAGGAAGTTGAAAGGATGGCTGTGGTATAGAAGTGTCCAGTTGAGGAAGTGAAAAGGATGGTTGTGGAATAGAGGAATTCAGTTGAGAAGGAAGTAAAGAAGATGGTGGCGATAAATTAGAAGAAATCAGTATGGGAAGAAGTGGAGAAAGTGGTGGTGGAATGGAAGAGCCCTGTTGAGAAAATGTAGGATTTGAAACATTGAGGGAGTTACATGCTGGGAGTGAGTGTGGAATTTGTAGGCGTTGATAAAGAGTGGCTTTGGATACATGTCCATCTTCCCATATCTTGGTATGTTGCTTCAACATTTTCAGGTCAGGACTTTTGTATTGATTCGATACGGCAATGAAAGTGGTCTCTTCAAGTGGGAATGAAAACGGACCAGTAGTGTGTGTTTGATTGTATGGCACTATGACAATTTCCACATGATACTTGTGCCCAAGATGTAGCTGAATCTGTGATATAGAAACACAATAATATTATAATACTGTAGCACAAGATAATAATCCTAGTCACTCATGGTAATCTTAAATACTTACAATGTTTTTGGCATCATCATGATGACTGATCTTAGCTTCTTTGAAGCTCACTAGTCCACTCATCCAGAATCGACCAGTTTTAGGTGAGTCTCTGTGTATCATCATTTGCTTTTCCTGTCTTGTGTCAGTGTGGATTTATAATCCTTTATCCATTCATTATCAAAGAATTTATACTTATATGAGTCCTCAGAAACAATGGGGAGGTGAACATCATAAAGGTCAGCAAGATTTAAACCAGAAATTTTAACCCTGACTTTAGGTATTAATCTCCTATGTACATTACAATACAATAACTATATGAAAATTATCTATGCCTTAATTAAGTTGTTAAGAATATTTCAAATATGGCTCTACTTACCTTCGTCTATGTGGTTCTATCATCATCTCATTTCCTACGTCGTTGAATTTCTTCCACAGTAGAAACAATGGAGAAGTAGACATCATAAAGGTCAGCAGGATTTAAACCAGAAATTGTAACCCTGACTTTAGGTATTAATCTCCTAAGTACAATAATACATGTACCATAACTGTATGAAAGTTATCTATGCCTAAAAGTAAGTTGTTGAGAATATTTTAAAGATGGCTCTGCTTACTTTCCACTATTTGACACTATCAACATCTCATTGCCCACATCATTGAATTTCTTCCACAGTAGTTTATCTTCAAGGTCTACCACTATAGGCTGGCTACTTGCAGCTATCTCAGGAGAGTACCTCTATTCACTTATTGTGGTAGACTAGAATCAGTGGTGGCATGGAGAGTTACCTCATTGCAAAGCTGTACAACTTTGGATTCCTGAAAGGAATGTGTCTTTTTATACACTAATCCTATGAAAAGGTGCTACTTGTGATATCCTTGGCACTCACTGTTTTATGTTCAAGTAATAAGTTATGTTGTCAGCATCATTAGCCATTAATTGTTTTATGTTTTGTAGTCAATAAGCGCCACTAAGTGGTCTAATTGTTCTGAGTCATATATATATATATATAGTCCTGCTACTTTGTAAAAAGTCAGCCTGTGTGTTAGTCAAGATTTGATTGAATTGTAAATTAAAGATTAAAGAATTGTCTTAACTCTACTCACTGCTGTGTCCTGTCCATAAGGATACCCAGTGCACCTTTACTTGGATACCACACTACTTGGATGTGATCTTTTATTCCTAAATACATTTCATTAGAAACAAATTGTTTTTCATTCATAGAATTGTTAACTCCTATCTGGCCAAAGCTATTGATACAAAGGTAATAATAGAACTTCATTGATAATTGATTCCACTAAAGTTATGGGAATAAATAAAGAACATATTAACAAGTTTTTTGTCTTCACAATAAGGTATTGAACAGATGTAAAGTCTGCTAAGATTCTGCATGAATTTGAAAAAGTAATGCAAAATACACGAAAATGTGTGTACTTAGCTGTGTTTCAACTTCATCTCTTGGGTTTTAGTTGGCTCTAGTACCCTCTATAGTATCTCTGAGGAAGAGAAGTAACTGGAGTAGTCTACAAGGTTCCCTGTTCAGATTTTGATCATGTCTATGTGGGCGAGACTGGTAGAGCACTGAAGAAAAGACTGACAGACAGCTGCAAGAATATGTGATGTTTAAAATGGCATTGTGAGTAGTCTTGAACCTCATTGACTTAGTGTGAAAAAAACGCGCTAAACTATACAAAGCCTTTCCATATTGCATGTTACTATAAGCAGGGGCGTAGCAAGCATAATTGAGGTGGTCCGGCCAGGAAGTGGGTGTGGTTTATTGTAGGTGTAACAGGAAGTGGGCGTGCTTTCTTTTTTATTGTTTCTAGAAAATCTCCTAGATGATACTGTCGTCATAAATCACAATTTATCAAACATACAAGCTATGCCCCAAAAAAAAAAAGCATTATAATCAAGACAAAATTTAATTTAATTTAACTACATACATAGATGAAAGACAATGGAATAAATTAAAATTTTGAAAAAATTGTTGACCTATGGGCAGAATCCTGTACAAAATCATTTAACACAGATTTCAAGTCCAGTTTATCAGTTTTGTCACTATGGACATGAAGTAGCATTAAATAATTTAGTCTCTCTTGTCCCGTAGTAGAGCGCAGATAGCTCTTAACTCGCCGCAAAGCACTAAAGGACCTCTCTGATGTAGCATTTGTCGCTGGCATTACCAGAACTAGCTGCATTAAACGAGACACCTGAGAAATCAGACCTGCCTGACAACTAGAAAGGGAGGAAAAATACTTCTTCAGATCAAAAATTGTTGCTGTGGACACCTCATCCATGCAATTTTTCTGAAAATGTACAGAAAATGTTTGTAACTGAGTATGCAACAGATTTCTATCAAAATCATCCTTGTAAAATGCACATACTTCATTCAAAGTGTCTTCGAAATCTTCACCCTTGCAGGATTTCATCAAAAGAGTCTCCAATGATGAATATATTTTATATCCTGGCTGGTCAAATCTATTGAGGATACAGTTTATAATCAGATCAAGGGCTTCAAAGTAATGCTGTTTGAAATAATACTTCGGTGATTCATGAGCATGCTCATCTAAGGATCCTTCTTCATACCGCCTTGGTCGCTTTCTTTGTCGAGGTAACTCTGGTTCAGAAATTTCATGATCTTCAACAAATCGGTTAACTTTAACCCAAAAAGAGTCAAATGATTCATCACTACGAATTCTCTTCAAAGTTTGAACCGTCATAAGTGCAACTTGCTGACCTTCAGCTGCAGACATAGACTTGTGCTGAAGGGTACTGCTAAGATTATCAGCATGTCTGAGGATCATTTCTCCAAGTATTGCTCCAAAAATAAAACTGAATGTTTTCATCTGGGCTGAGACACCTCTTATCCTTGCTTTTGATTTGGTATCCTTGGTAACTAGAACAGCCTCTTCCCATGTACATTGTAACACTTCATAATTACTAATAATACTAGAAAGGGAATTTGCTTTTACAGTCCATCGTGTTGGACAGAGGATTCTAATTCCTGGTGTAGAATTAGGAGGCATGTCTTCTTTCAACCTACGAAATATCTCATCTCTGCGAGGAGAATATTTGATCAGCTTCGTAATTTCATAAGTGGTGTCTAGAGCATCTTTCATTAGTTTAGATTCCTTTAGAGTGTCACTAGCTGCTAAATTAAGTGAATGGCCATAACAATGAGTATACACAGCTCTAGGCTCCAATTCCCTAATCTGTGTTGCAACACCACCTTTACTACCCTTCATTGCACTAGCACCATCATAGCATTGGCCTCGAATTCTGTTGATGCTTAAATTCATTCTAACCATTACATCCTTTATCATACTAACAAGAGTTGCAGAGTTAATGGATGGAACATTATATACACCAATGAACTCTTCATACACCTGGAAATCTTCTGCAACCCAGCGAATTACAATAGTTGACTGCTCCCTGTTTGATATGTCAGTAGTTTCATCTACCATAATACATATAAAAGGTGAGTTCTGGAGATCAGAAGCTATATCTCTCAAAACTTTTATACCAAGGGTCTTTATCATCTCATTTTGAATCTCAGGGCTGGTATAGACATTTTCTTTTCTTTTCAGCCACTCTGCTAGATTTGAATCTTCTTCTGCCTTCATTAACAGCAATTGTTGAAAATTGCCATCAAATCCATCACCACCCCCTCTCAGAGCCAGACCCTGCCGACATAAAAACTTGATGGACTTAATAATGGAAAGCAAAGCATCCCTGTTTTTTTTCTTCTGAATTGCATTCTGTTGTGACAAAAGCTCGCCAATGTTCTTTGTTGTTTGAGGAAGAACAATCATTACCTCCACAGATTCCTTGTGGCATGCACTTTTCTCATGCTTTTTGAAAGCAATGGTGCCATCCTTCCAATTACAAAACCCTCTAGATACCTGATAGTTTTAAATATAATAACAATCAAATATTTTTTAGCAACTTGCTTCTTTTTTATACCAACATGATAAAATTAATGATATTTTTTAGTGAACTTACAAAGGCAGGGTCGGCATTAGCAGACTTCAGACGCTTCTCCATAAAACAGACGAGGCAAGTGTGACAGTACACCACATCTTTCGACTCGTCGTAATGAAGAAAAGACCACTGTTTAAACCAAGCGTGCTGAAAGCTACGAAGCACAGGTACCTTCTTCCCAAAGGATCGCTTCGGGAATGAGAACGAAGCAGGTGGTTGATGGGGCGTACTTGGAATAACTGGTTCCATTTCTTAAGAAAAGCAGCGGTAGCTCCGCTTTTAGGACGTGTGCCACGTTTTAACAGCATGACGCAATTGTGGGCGTGGCCGCATGCCAAATAGTGGTCCGGCCAAAACCGGACCGGCCGTACCGCTTGCTACGCCTATGATAAGTACATGACAGTAATTATCTTATGTCATTGTTGTTGTTGTTTTAACTGCACTCTATGCAACTCTATAATATATGAAATAATATTATGTTTAACATTGTTATAGGTTAAATTACGATATAAAACATGATTAAAATGACAGAAGCAGATGATGAATTATTGTTCTTTGACGTCACATATGCGGAGTCTTCTACACTCTCCATTAAAATCTTCATGCACGTACTTTTCTGGGCCACCTTTCTTGGGATCAAAGTCTGCCACAGACTGACCTTCTCCTTGCAGCTGCCACTTAGTAGTTAGAAGGTCTTCTATACCGACAGAACCCTGGGCATGTACCCATGCTAATCCCCACCTCTGCTCCAGGGCCAAACCTGTAGCCGTCAGCAAACCTAGTGCTGGCATTATGGAACACACAAGAACTTTCTACCTAGGTCAGGAACTTATCTGCTGCTCAGGAACTTATCTGCTGCTGCCACAAGATAATAATTTCAAGTGAGAAAGAAATGATGATAGATAGGGGGATAAGGAAAAAATTAATAAAACGGCATCGTAGGTATAGTCCTGCTAGATTATACTCGTATTTTCTCTTCCATTTCAAAATTGTCTTTTACACAAATGGACTCTTTTATTCCACCAATTCCACATCTGCATATACCGGATTCTTCTAATTTATCACCACCGAAGTCTAGCAGAGAAAATGTGGGACTTGAAACATTGAGTGAGTTACATGCTGGGAGTGAGTGTGGAAGTTGTAGGAGTTGATAAAGAGTGGTTTTGGACACATCTCCCTTTTCCCATATCCTGGTATGTTGCTTCAGCATTTTTAGGTCAGGATTTCTGTACTTGTAAGTTGTGGTAATGAAAGTTGTCTCTTCAAGTGGGAATGATAGCCGACTAGTAGTGTGTGTTTGATTGTGTGGCATTATGACAATTTCCACATGATACTTGTGCCTAAGATGTAGCAGAATCTGTGATATAGAAACACAATAATAATTATTATAATACTGTAGCACAAGATAATAGTCCTAGTCACTCATGGTAATCTTAAATACTTACAATGTCAGGGGCAACATCATGATGACTGATCCTAGCATCTTCAAAGCTGATTGGTCCCCTCATCCAGAATCGACCAGTATTAGGCGAATTTTTTTTGCATCAACATTATGCCTTTCCACGTTTTGTTGCTCTTTAGATACACATTCTTTTTTCCATTGTCCATGAATAAATTCATACTTACATGAGTCCTCAGAAACAATGGTGAAGTTGACATCATAATGGTCAGCAGGATTTAAACCAGAAATCTTAACCACTACTCCAGGTAATAATCTCCTATGTGCATTAAAATATCATAACTATATACAAATTATATATACAACACTATTTTCCCACCTAATTTAGTTGTTTATGATATTTCAAAGATGGCTCTGCTTATGACACCATCATCTCATTGCCTACATCATAGAATTTCTTCCACAGTAGTAGGTCTACCACTATAGGCTGGCTTCTTGCAGCCATCTCAGGTGAGTACTTATTGTGGTAGCCTGGTATCCAAGGTAGAATAGAGAGCTACCTAGTTGCTGACTTCTACTGTTTCTGATTTCTGAAAGGAATTTGTCCTTTTATACAAAATTCCTATGAAAAGGTACTAATAGGGTTTCAATCCTCATTCCTAAATGTATTTTAATGTGAAGCAAATCATTTCAAGCAAATCATTTGAACAAATCATGTGGCATTTGTAGCTTAGTAACTCCTATCTGGCCAAAGTTATTGATGAGAAGGTAATAGAACTTCATTGTTCAATTGATCCCACTGTAGTATTAGGAATACATAGAGAGCCTATTAACAGGTTTTTTGTCTATTGATTGATTATAAGATCTTGCTAAGATTCTGCATGAATTTTAAAAAGAGTAATACAAGAAAAATATTTTACTATCTAGTCTTAAGCTACCAAGTGAATGACACACAAGCTTAAATACATTAGAAACAGGAAATGATGCACTTGATACCGGCAAGTTCTAGAAGTTTATAGCCTTTCTTCTATACAGCACCAATCATCATATATACACAATACAATACACACTCAAGCTTGATTTTAACACAACTGAACACAAAAGACATAACTAATAAGTGCTGATCTTATAATAAATAATGAAATAAGAATAATTTCCTTATTCTATCAGGCTAGGCCTGACCGTATCAGCTTTATCTATTTGGCTTTAGTTGGCACTACTTCTATCTGTAGTATCTCTAAAACCGAGAAGAAAACTGGAGTCATCTACAAGGTTCCCTGTAAAGACTGTGACCATGTCTATATTATGTGGGTGAGACTGGTAGAACACTGAAGAAAGGACGGACAGAGCATAAACAAGGTGAAAGGTGTGATGTTTTATGGTACACTCTCGCTAACACAACCACCGCATAGACGGAAAAGTACAAGGGTAATAGGTAATGAGAGTTTCTACTGGAGAATAAGAGTGTTAAATCCATCAAATTCTTCTCTCAACTACAAACCTAGACTGAAGTCTATACCTGAGTAGCCTATGGCATCCATTCATGGAAAAGACCAGCCAAATGTCTTCAAGAGACTGACTCACCAAACTTCAATTCAATACACTTAGACACTTAGAAGCTATCATTCATTAGCACTTCATTCATTCATGTAGTATTTCCCAGGTAGCTAAAAACACGATTTCCAGCCTTTTATGGGCATTTAAAGGTCAAAGACTTCAAATATACAGAGAACTTCAGCATAGATAACATATCTCTTGTAACAGTGCAGAATAGCTTCAACGTAATGTTTCTTTTTCACTCTCTGCTAGAGTCACAAAAACGATATGATGATTTTAAGATAATTCTTAGATTGCAGTCTTTTATCCGAAATACTTCAGCTAATTAATTTGTTCGACACCATGTATCGCCATTCCTTTCTTGGGAAGTTGTTGAGGTAAACTAAATTCATAGCTGCTATCCAGGCATTACTCATTTGCGACATTAGCTGCTTTATTACTACTCTCGCAGCTTCACCATTCAAGAAAAGGAAGAAGTTACTTAATTTGGAAAGGGTTTAATGAGATTAAACCTTTATCACACTGAATTGAACTCTAAGTGTCTCGAGTATTACAGACACCCAAACCCTCCACTCTTTATATTTCATAGCAAAAAAAAATTTATTAGGCCTTTTTGGACAGATACTAGCTACTTATATTTGTTCGTAGCATCATATAATATGATTCAAATTGAGTATTTTATGTCAGAAAAGTTATTATTCAACTATCTTCTTTATTTTCAACCTTGGCAATTAGTGTAAGTCCAAATAGTTCTCACACACTTATCAATATTATCAACATGTGCTATCATAACTCTACATATCACAACAAGCAGCAAGAGTGTAACTCTTTTGCTAGGAATTATATCAAAAAAAGATTGTTTACTGTGCATATAAAATGGAGTATAATGAGTCTAGTATTTGAACACCTGTTTATTAATGTTTGAATTTCCACATGTGATAGTCTCACTAACTAATCATTCTCTTACTGAAAGGGGCAAAGCTGAGAGTAGGAAGTGAAATCATGCAAATATCAAATATTGAAGAATTGTTGCTTATTTGTCTGATTTTGTTTCTTGCTTCATTCAAATGATATACCATACAAGACCACAATAGGTATAGAATAATAGATTATCTCAAACAAAATGCATCAAGCTAGCTATTTGAAAAAAGTTTGACTTTTGTCTCTTTTATCTTTAGTCGGCACTACTTCCACCTGTATATATCTTGTGATTCTGATAATGAGGTAGTTCGGTCTGATAGACTTGAGGCGACTGAGCTCTGATCCAGAGGGCAAAGTGGATAAACAAGTAATCGAACAGGCAAATTCAATTGATAAGGAAGTTGAAAGGATGGCTGTGGTATAGAAGTGTCCAGTTGAGGAAGTCAAAAGGAACTCACATAGTACTTCAAGTCCTACATTTTCTGAGCTAGACTCCTCCATTTCACAACTGTCCTTTTCACAACTGGGCTCTTCCATTCTACCACCAACTCCTCCACTTCTGCCTCTACCGGTTCTTCTAATTTATCGCCACCATCTCTTTTATTTCCTTTTCAACTGAATTCCTATCTATTCTTTTATCCACCACCACCTTCTCCACTTCTGCCTCTACCGATTTCTTCTAATTTATCGCCACCATATTTTTTACTTCCTTCTCAACTGAATTCCTCTATTCCACAACCAACATTAATCCTATGAAAAGGTGATACCTGGATACGATCATTTATTCTTAAATACATTTCATTAGAAGAAAATTGTTTGTCATTCATAGACTTATTAACTCCTACCAACCTGGCCAAAGCCACTAATACAAATAGAACTTCATTGATCATTGATCCCACTGAAGTTAAGGGAATAAACAAAGAGCCTATTAACAAGTTTTTTGTCTTCACAATAAGTTATTGAATATATGTAAAGTCTTGCTAAGATTCTGCATGAATTTGTAAAAGTATAAAAAAAATACATGAAAATGTGTGTAGCTAGCTATTTCAACTTTGTCTCTTTAGCTTTAGTTGGCTCTAGTACCCTTTGTAGAATCTCTAAGGAAGAGAAGAAAACTGGAGTAGTCTATATACAAGGTTCCCTGTAAAGATATTGATCATGTCTATGTGAGTGAGACTAGAGCACTGAAGAAAAGACTGACAGACAGCTGCAAGAATATGTGATGTTTAAAATGGCATTGTGTCACACTCCCTCACCAACACAACTAACACATGGTCTGGTAAGGTGCCAAGATAGCTAATAGGAAAGTACAATCACTTGAACAAAAGCTAGTATAGCAAATATGAACTAGACAAGACAAGCGCTAAACTATACAAAGCATTTCAATATTACCTGTTTCTATAAGTAAATGTACAGTTATTATCTTATGTCATTGTTGTTGTTGTTGTTGTTTTAACTGCACTGTATACAACTCTATATGTGAAATAATATTATGTCTAACATTGTCATAGGTTGAATTACGATATAAAACATGATTAAAATGACAGAAATAGATAATGAATTATTTTTCTTTGATGTCACTTATGGAGCCTTTAATACTCTCCATTAAATCTTCATGCACGTACTTTTCTGTGCCACCTTTCTTGGGATCAAAGTCCACACAGCCTGACCTTCTCCTTGCAGCTGCCATTTAGTAGTTAGAAGGCCTTCTATACCGACAGGAACCCGGGCATGTATCCCATGCCCGTGCTAATCCCCACCTCGGCTCCAAGGCCATACCTGTAGCTGTCAGCAAACCTAGTGCTGGCATTATGGAACACACAGGCACTGTCTACCAAGGTCAGGAACAAATCTGCTGCTTCCTCTAGATAATAATTTCAAGGGAGGAAGAAACGATGATAGATAGAGGGATAAGGAAAAAATTAATGAAACGGCGTCATGGGTAGTCCTGCTAGGTAATTTCTTCTGGAAAACAGATAATAGATGAGGATTTTCATTTCAACCTCAGCAAATAGTATGGGTTCAAATAAGTTCTCACACACCTACCAATATTATTAGCATGTGCTATCATGACTTTAGACATCACAATAAGCCAAAAGAGTGCAACCTTTTGCTAGGAAATGAAATGCAGTTTACTGTGCATATAAAATGTAGTATAGCGACTAGTATTTGAACACCAGTTATTATTGTTTGAATTTCCACATGTGATAGTCTCACTAACTAATCATTTTCTCACTGAAAGGAGCAAAGCCGAGAGTAGGTAGTGAGATCATGCAAATATCAAATATTAGGAACTGTTGCTTGTTAGTCTGTCATTGTTTCAACTTTATCCAAATGGGATACAATGTAAGACCACAATAGGTAAAGAATAATAGATGACCTCAAACAAAATACATGAAGCTAGCTATTTAAAATAATTTGACTTTTGTCTCTTTTATCTTTAGTTGCCACTTCTTCCACCTGTAGTATCTCTACATATCTTGTGATTCTGGTGACGAGGTGGCAGGGTCTGATAGACTTGAGGTGACTGAGCTCTGTTCCATTAAAGGGCATAGTGGAAAAACAAGTGATGGAGTAGGCAAATTCAATTGATAAGGAAGTTGAAAGGATGGTTGTGGAATAGAGGAATTCAGTTGAGAAGTAAGTAAAAAATATGGTGGCGATAAATTAGAAGAAATTGGTAGAGGCAGAAGTGGAGAAGGTAGTGGTGGAATAAAAGAACCAAGTTGAGGAAGTGAAAAGGATGGTGGCGATAAATTAGAAGAAATCGGTAAAGGCAGAAGTGGAGAAGGTGGTGGTGGAATGGAAGAGCCCAGTTGAGAAAATGTAGGATTTGAAACATTGAGTGAGTTACATGCTGGGAGTGAATGTGGAATTTGTAGGAGTTGATAAAGAGTGGTTTTGGACACATTTACCCACGTCCTGTAATATTGCTTTAACCTTTGAAGGTCAGGACTTTTGTATTTGTATGTTACAGTAATGAAAGTGGTCTCTTCAAGTGGGAATGATAGCCGACTAGTAGTGTGTGTTTGATTTCGTGGCACTATCACAATTTCCACATGATACTTGTGCCTAAGATGTAGCAGAATCTGTGATATAGAAACACAATAATATTATAAATACTAGCATAAGATAATAGTCCTAGTCACTCATGGTATATTCTTAAATACTTACAATGTAGGTGGCAACATCATAATGACTGATCCTAGCATCTTCGAAGCTGATTGGTACACTCATCCAGAATCGACCAGTGTTAGGTGAGTCTCCGTGCATCAACATTTGCCTTTCCTTGTTTTGTTTCTCTGTGGATACATATTCCTTTATCCATTCATTATCCAAGAATCCATACTCATATGAGTCTTCAGAAACAATGGAGAAGTAGACATCATAAAGGTCAGCAGGATTTAAACCAGAAATTGTAACCCTGACTTTCGGTATTAATCTCCTAAGTACAATAATACATGTACCATGACTATATGAAAGTTATCTATGCCTAAAAGTAAGTTGTTGAGAATATTTCAAAGATGGCTCTGCTTACTTTCCACTATTTGACACTATCAACATCTCATTGCCCACATCATTGAATTTCTTCCACAATAGTTTATCTACAAGGTCTACCACTATAGGCTGGCTACTTGCAGCCATCTCAGGAGAGTACCTCTATTCACTTATTGTGATAGACTAGAGTCAGTGGTAGCATGGAGAGTTACCTCTTTGCAAGCCTGTATAACTTCTGATTCCTGAAAGGAAATGTGTCTTTTTAATCCTATGAACAGGTGCTACTTGTGATATCCTTGGCGCTCACTGTTTTATGTTCAAGTAATAAGTTATGTTGTCAGCATCATTAGCCATTAATTGTTTTATGTTTTGTAGTCAACAAGCGCCACTAAGTGGTCTAAGTGTTCTGAGTCATATATGTATAGTCCTGCTACTATGTAAAATGTCAGCCTGTCATGTGTAAGTCAAGATTTGATTGAATTGTAAATTAAAGATTAAAGAATTGACATTGTCTTAACTCTGCTCACTGCTGTGTCCTGTCCATAAGGATATCCAGTGCACCTTTACTTGAATACCACACTACTTGGATGTGATCTTTTATTCCTAAATACATTTCATTAGAAGCAAATAGTTTGTTATTCATAGACTTGTTAACTCCTATCTGGCCAAAGCTATTGATACAAAGGCAATAATAGATAGAACTTCATTGATTATTGATTTCACTAAAGTAAGAGGAATAAATAAAGAGCCTATTACCAAGTTTTTGTCTTCACAATAATGTATTGAATAAATGTAAAGTCTTGCTAATATTCTGCATGAATTTGAAAAAGTATAGCAAAATATATGAAACTGTGTGTAGCTAGCTATTTAAACTTCGTCTCTTTAGCTTTAGTTGGCTCTAGTACCCCTTTGTAGTATCTCCAAGGAAGAGATGAAGACTGGAGTAGTCTACAAGGTTCCCCGTTAAGATTTTGATCATGTCTATGGGGGTGAGACCGGTTGAGCACTGAAGAAAAGACTGACAGACAGCTGCAAGAATATGTGATGTTTAAAATGGCAGTGGTGAGGTTGGGGTATAAGGGACTGAACGAGGGGGAAGATATTGACAAGGGGAAAATATGGGAAAAGTAGGGAGAGGAGAGGGAAAAAAGAGAAAGAAAATGAAAGAGAAAGGGTGTAAGTGGAAAACTCAAAAACTCAAAAATATAATAAAAATGGATGACATCGATGGGAATCGAACTCCAGTTTCTTCCCCTAAAACTGGTCTGAGGCGAGGCGCATGCAACCAGGCCAAGCAAGTGCGAAATATTTTTTGTGGCCAATTTAATGAGCTATTTAAAACCTATCTTTACTGGGGCTTTGCCAGTTGTGAATTAGCATCATAGCCACATACTGCTGTCGGTGTCCTTAGCAATTAAGATATATTGATGTCAAGCTGGTCTTGATTCAGATATCTGTAGGAGTTGTCATTTGTGAATCAGCAACCTAGCTACTGCTTGTAGTGCATGCACTTGCTGCTGTCCAGTGTCATAAGCAATAAGATATATGGACATATTTGAAGGTAAGCTTATCTTGGTATTAGTAAGGCTTGTTGTGAAATTAACAACATACCAATTATAGTGAATTCACTCAGAGTATCAATTATTAATGAGCAACATTTCACATGGATTTTTCTACAAACATGAAGGGAAGAAGAAAGAAGAAGAAAGGGTAAGGATCATCGCATATGAGAGGAGAAAGACAGAGAGAGGGAATGGCTAAGAAGTGTCAGGGAGAAAAGAGAGAGGGAGAAAAGAGAAGAGCCTAAGAGAGGGAGCAATAAAGAAGAAAGAGAGAGCAAGAGCAGAAAAGGGAGAATGAGAGAAAAGTGGAACAAGAGAGAAGTGCTAGAGATAGGTGGCTAGCCAGTAAATTATGCCAAATTATGCAAAAACAAAAGAATTGATAAATATTGAAGTCAATTATAATATATTTAAGTTGATATTTTTGTGCTTTTTTAATCAATTTTTTTTCGTTTTTTTTTCCTTTTTTCCTTTGTTCATATTTTAGCTATAATCTACTTCATATTTAAGTTGATTTTTTGTGATTGTTTTAATCAATTTAAAATAGACAGAAAGGCATTTTATAGATTGCGGGTACATTATATAATATTCTTTGAAGATCAACTATGAAATAAACATGCAAAGTTCAGTTGTATTCAGCAGATGTGTGAACGAGGATAAACTGTAGGCAGCACTCTCAGCAACCTGGTATAGTCGCTACTCCAATTCTGAAGCTGTGGCCTGCGAAGTGATCTTGAGGGTGACCCACTGCTTCCAGAAATTTGCAAATGACCTCCGTAAACCTGGCTTTAGTCAGAGGTTTACTGTCCATAAAGCAAAAAAATGGACCAGTTGAATTCCCTCTGATCACCATGTAAGCCACTACTGCTGCTACAGGGCAGAGGCTATTCCCAGTGGACCAATTCATAATCATAATTATAATAAGCTTAATACTGCCAGCCTAAAATCTTTCACTGGCAAAATTTCAAATCAAGTGAAGACATTCAAAAATCGTGAATTTTATGAAGATGTTTTCAATGTCCGATATGGTAAATAATAAAGTATGCACTCTGTCTGGTGTGTTCTCGTATATACAGCCAGAGAGAGTATTAACAGAATTCATAAAATGTGCACTGCATCTCACTTCTACTTGACTAGTACATGATGCATTTGCACTGCATGCACATCTATTTACCTCTGACCTTTTGGAACAAGAAGTGCTGAAGAGGTGCGCGTGCGTTTATTTACCATCAACCTATAGGACCTAGTTGCCCCGGTGAACGTGCACATGCTTGCCGAATACCTCGTACCTTCGACCTAGGGACCTTGGCCTGGGGAGATGTAGCGGTAGACAACTCATCAAACCCCCACATTCTCAAGGTGAAGCTCAAAGCTACGAAGACTGACCAGCTTGGTAAAGGGGCGGACATCTTCATTGGTCCACTGGGAATAGCCTCTGCCCTGTAGCAGCAGTAGTGGCTTACATGGTGATCAGAGGGAATTCAACTGGTCCATTTTTTTGCTTTATGGACAGTAAACCTCTGACTAAAGCCAGGTTTACGGAGGTCATTTGCAAATTTCTGGAAGCAGTGGGTCACCCTCAAGATCACTTCGCAGGCCACAGCTTCAGAATTGGGGTAGCGACCACAGCAGCGAAAGCAGGCAATGAGGACTCTACAATACGCATGTTGAGCATGTGGGATAGTGCGGCCTTCTTAGTATATGTCTGAATGCCAAGAAATCAGCTCGCACAGTTCTCAAGGGCCCTATCATCTTAAAAACTAGCTAAGCAGACATAATAGCAAAACCTGCTTACAATTACTTTTTTGTTACAGTAATGAAAGTGGTCTCTTTAAGTGGGAATGATAGCCGACTAGTAGTGTATGTTTGATTGTGTGGCACTATGACAATCTCCACATGATACTTGTGTCTAAGATGTAGCAGAATCTGTGATATAGAAACACAATAATATTATAATACTGTAGCACAAGATAATAGTCCTAGTCGCTCTTAGTGATATTAAATACTTACAATGTTGGTGGCAACATCATGATGACTGATCAGAACAAGGGTCAGCCATCAAATCAATCATTTATAACACAATTGAAAATTGGGGATGTTTGCTTGTATATATGTTAAACGTACGTATGTCATTTTGTACTTCGACCCACTCATACTTTCGAATTAGCTCAGTGTTTGACCCTATCCCAAACATCACTAAACACTATCCTCTGGTTTATCGATCATTACCGGTATCATCCTAGAAATTGAATTGCTTAACGGTTTGAATTCTTTGGCCAGTGCAGTTTAAACTCAAAAACTTACTGGAGTTCTATTTCTATTCAAGTTAGTGGCAGTGGTAAGTTGAAAGCTATTAGTCATAAGCCCTATGCAACAGTATTTACTTGAAAATTCATTGTCCACTAGACTTACCGTGGTAAGTCTTGTGTAAGTATGTTCGGTTACGTGAAAGTATTGTGTGTTACAATTATTACACAAAGAAAAAGTTTAAAGAACGTGACTTGCTTTTTTGTTGCTGCTTTTTTCTCTCAATTCAAACAGCTGCGTGGAGTGGTTACTATGGCGTTGAATGCCTTTACCGTATAATACGTAATGTAAACACTCGACTTTTTTTTAAAAGCTTGAATGTTAGAAGTGAAAACCAATCGTTTAATAATAGTGTACTTTTAGGCTTGCTCGCCATTTGTGCTCAAGAACACCACTAGTACATATGTTCTAGTTGGGGGTAAGATGGTATTGTTATGGTACTCTGGTTTGTTACATGCACTACACCAAGAAGCACATTATGCAGGGGCAAGAGATGAAGGAGATGAAGAATTACTTTGGGGGTAGGAAAGAAAAACTCCATCTCCCTTCTCTATTGACAATCAGGAGGTGAAAACACTACCTTTAACCCCCAAAGCTGCAGTCAGCAGGCAGCTCCTACAAACAGATGAGTAATATATGGGAATTAATATATACAACATAAGGAGTGTATGAGCTGGTAAGCTAAGTGATGATGAGCATTAACCACTAACAGTAATTAGATCCAATAGCACCTGGGTCCTACCTCCATCCAAATATCTTAGATGACGGACATTAATTATCCGAAAGTGGAGATTGAAAGATATTTTTTCCGAGATTTTTCAGGATGCCGAGTGCCCAAATGTTTTATTCCCTACTGACTTCAAACACTCAGAATAGAAATTCTGAATATGAATAAGATTTTCTACCAGACATCGAGAGCAATCGATTGGTCTAGTTCCTTGGAGTCTCCTTGAAACCTGCTGTAATATGGACTGGTTCCGCTATATTTGCAGGCTTTTAGAAGCTTATTCTGCTTGTTATAAGGTTATAGCTACCTACTATTTATGCCAGGCTGTTTCTTTGTGAATTTTTGCGGCGGGTGTGCGGTAGAAATTCAAAACCAAATTTGACTCCTAAAAGACACCTGAAGTGTTGAAGAAAGTCTGCGTCAATAAGGTTAAGGCGAGCACTAAAAACCTTTTAGGTAATTCCCAATTAATAATAAAATTACTGTGAAGTGATTTCTATAGCTTCAAAGTAAGGTTGAAAGTTTATGAGGAGGCAGTGTCCTCTTCTGCCTCTATGCTAGGTACATCCCTGCCTTCTATACTGACAGGACCCCAGCCATGCATCCTGCCCATGCTAGTCCCCAACTCAGCCCGTAGCAGTCAGTAAACCTAGTGCTGGCATTATGAAACACACAGGCACTGTCTACCAAGGTTAGAGACTTATCTACAGCTGCCACTGAAAAATAACAAGTTCTTGAGATGGACAAAATGGGTGTGTTTAGAGTGAGAAAGATAATACAAATTCAATCGGTTAAATAATCCAACGTAAAAATTAGTGCACCATCACAACATCAAAATTTGCTGTTGAAGTATCTGTTATACAGAGAACTTCAGCATAGGTAGCATAAGCTCTTGTAACAGTGCAGAATAGCTTCAACATAATAATTCTTCTCCACTCTCTGCTAAAATAATGCATCAATTATAGTCACAAAAACCATCTGATGATTTTAAAATAATTCTTAGACTTGCAGTCTTTCATCCGAAATACTTCAGCTAATTAATTTGTTCGATACCATGTATTGCCATTCCTTTCTTGCGAAGTTGTTGAGGCAAACGAAATTTATAGGTGCTATCCCAGCATTCCTCATTTGCGACATAAGCTACTTTGTTACTAATCTTGCTGCTTCACCATTCAAGAAAAGGCAGAAGTTACTTAATTTGGTAAGGGGTTTAATGAGACTAAACCTTCATCATGCTGAAGTGAACTCTAAGTGTCTCGAGAGAACTGTATTACAGACACCCAAACTTTCTACTCTTATTTCAAAGCAAAAAGAATTTTTTTAGGTCGTTTTGGACAGATACTAGCTCTTATGTTTGCTGGTAGCATATATTATGATTCAAATTGAGTATTTTATGTCTGAAAAGTTATTATTCAACTATCTTCTTTATTTTCAACCTCGGCAATTAGTGTAAGTCCAAATAAGTTCTCACACACTTATCAATATTATCAACATGTGCTATCGTAACTCTACACATCACAATAAGCAGCAAGAGTGTAACTCTTTTGCTAGGAATTATATCAAAAAAAGATTGTTTACTGTGCATATTATAAACGGAGTATAAAGAGTCTAGTATCTGAACACCTGTTATTAATGTTTGAATTTCCACATGTGATAGCCTCATTAACTAATCATTCTCTCACTGAAAGGGGCAAAGCCGAGCGAGAGTAGGTAGTGAGATCTTGCAAATATCATTGAAGAACTGTTTCTTGTTAGTCTGTTTTTGTTTCAATTTTACCCAAATGGGATACAATATAAGACCACAATAGGTAAAGAATAATAGATGACCTCAAGCTAAATACATGAAGCTAGCTATTTAAAATAATTTGACTTTTGTCTCTTTTGTCTTTAGTTGCCACTATGTTCACCTGTAGTATCCCTGCATATATCTTGTAATTCTGGTAACGAGGTGTCTGGGTCTAATAGACTTGAGGCAACTGAGCTCTGTTCCATTAAAGGGCATAGTGGAAAATCAAATGATGGAGTAGTCAATCATAAGGAAGTTGAAAGGATGGTTGTGTAGAAGGGTCCAGTTGAGGAAGTGAAAAGAATGGTTGTGGAATAGAGGAATTCAGTTGAGAAGAAAGTAAAGAAGATGGTGGCAATAAATTAGAAGAAACTGGTAGAGGCAGAAGTGGAGAAGGTGGTGGTGGAATGGAAGAGCCCAGTTGAGAAAATGTAGGGTCCAGTTGAGGAAGTGGAACAGATGGTTGTGGAATAGAGGAATTCAGTTGAGAAGGAAGTAAAGAAGAAAGTGGCAATAAATTATAAACCAGTACAGGCAGAAGTGGAGAAGGTGGTGGTAGAATGGAAGAGTCCAGTTGAGAAAATGTAGGACTTGAAACATTGAGTGAGTTACATGCTGGGAGTGAGTGTGGAATTTGTAGGAGTTGATAAAGATTGGTTTGGAAAACTTCTCCATTTTCCCACATCCTGGTATATTGCTTCAACATTTTCAGGTCAGGACTTCTGTATTTGTTTGTTACAGCAATGACAGTGGTCTCTTCAAGTGGGAATGATAGCCGACTAGTAGTGTGTGTTTGATTATGTGGCACTATCACAATTTCCACATGATACTTGTGCCTAAGATGTAGCAGAATCTGTGATATAGAAACACAATAATATTATAATACTGTAGCATAAGATAATAGTCCTAATCACTCATGGTATTCTTAAATACGTACAATATTTGAGGCAACATCATAATGACTGATCCTAGCATCTTCGAAGCTGATTATTCCACTCATCCAGAATTGACCAGTGTTAGGCGAGTCTCCATGCATCAACGTTTGCCTTTCCTTGTTTTGTTTCTCTGTGGATACATATTCCTTTTTCATTCATTGTGACTGAATCCATACTCATATGAGTCTTCAGAAACAATGGAGAAGAAGACATTATAAAGGTCAGCAGGATTTAAACAAGAAATTGTAACTGTGGTAACGGCTAAGGAATTTCAGAGACACATCAACTGTAACACTTCTTGTCACTTTCATTCATGTACCACTTCACACCAATTAACAACTCTTTCATAGCTAATGCATGCATAAACACCATGGTTTTGAATACACCATATATTAGTCCATTCTTTCTGTAACTTCATTCATTCTTTATTCATGAAAAGTATCAGACTGGTTCTTGCTCCGCTTCGCGTGCTAAGCCAAGTTACTACATTTCTGGCGACGAGGATAAAACCGTACTGTGCTAATGGCTACCTTCGGGAAAATTAAACCCTTCAACCCCTTAGTGGACGATTGGACAATATACCATGAAAAACTTCAGTTCTTTTTTACAGCCAACGGGATCTCTGACGCTGTTAAGCAACGTTCAATACTACTAACTTCTTGTGGCGATTCAACATACAAGTTACTGCACAGCCTGGTTCCTGATGGCAAATTGGACGCTGAGGGAGTAACGTACGCTTCCTTAGTCGAGTTGTTACAGTCCCACTACACGAAGAAACAGTCCATCATTGTTCACAGATTCAACTTTAACTGCCGCTCTCGGAAAACAGACGAATCGATCGCCGAGTACGTCGCAGCATTGAGAGAGCTCGCTCTCAACTGCAAGTTTGAAAAGAAGGAACTCCTGGAAGAAATGATTCGTGACCGTTTCGTTTGTGGAGTCAATCATGCTGGCATTCAGCGCAAGCTCCTTTCTGAAGGCGACCTTACTTACAACGATGCCATTAAACTAGCCCAGACTATTGAAGCGTCTGAGCGTGATTCTAAGAAACTCGGTGGAGGCTCTACGGGAGGCCCTGCTCCTGCCAAAATCTTAAATTACACTACGCCCTTCAAGAATTCGAAAGAATCGACAACTACTATTTCGTGTTACCGTTGTGGAGGACCGCATTTGGCCAACAAGTGCAAGCACACTGAAGTAATTTGTAACTACTGCAACAAGAAAGGCCATTTCGAAAGGGTGTGCAGGAAGAAGCTGTCACAGCAGCAACACTCAACACTAGCAAAGACGCAACGTCAAAAGAAACTTTCAAAATCTACCCACCACATAGAAGAAGATCCAGAAGAATTGGTGCCAGAAACTGAATATGACATGCTTACCTTACAGGATCAAAGCACCAAACCCTACACAGTGGAAGTAGAATTGAATGGCATTCCCGTGGCCATGGAGCTGGACACTGGTGCTGCAGTCTCCATTATCAATGAGTCGACGTTTAGTGATCTGCAGAAATCTGCCCCTCCTTCTTTGCAGCCTTCAGCCAGCAAACTTCGCACCTATACTGGGCAGTCCATTGAAGTTTTGGGTGTCACTCAATTACAGGTCAGATACAAAACCCAAGATGCACGTGTAGCAGTGCATGTAGTAAAAGGGAATGGACCTAACTTGATGGGCAGGGACTGGCTCGCTCAAATTAACATTGATTTCAAGGACATTCATGTTGTTAATCCAGATACTCCAATCACATCCCTATTGAACAAGTATGCTACTGTATTTGGATCAGATTTGGGTTGTCTCAAAGGTGCTGAAATTACATTAAGTGTTCATAACGATGCCAAGCCCAAATTTCACAAGCCTAGACCAGTGCCATTAGTTTACAAAGAAAAAGTTAGTGAAGAACTTGACAATTTACAAAAGCAAGGCATCATTTCACCTGTTCTATTTTCACCATGGGCAGCACCCATAGTGCCAGTGCTAAAGAAAAATGGGAAAGTTAGACTATGTGGGGATTACAAGTTGACTATTAATCAGGCCTCACCTGTTGAAACATATCCCCTTCCTCGTATTGACGAGTTATTTTCCAATCTATCAGGTGGACAGTACTTTTCCAAATTAGACCTTGCCAATGCATACTTTCAGTTGCCACTTAATCAAGAATCCAAACAGTACGTCACAATCAACACCCACAAGGGACTATTTCAGTATAATCGCTTGCCTTTTGGTGTCGCATCAGCTCCAGCGATTTTTCAACGTCACATTGAGTCAGTATTGTCAGGCTTGGATGGTGTATGTGTATACGTAGATGACATTTTGCTGACAGGCCATACTTTGGAGTCTCACATGCGTACTCTTGACGAAGTGCTCAGGAGGCTACAGGACGCAGGGTTACGGCTCAACAGAGAGAAGTGCTATTTCTTGCGTTCTCGAATTGAATACCTTGGTCACGTCATTGACAAAGACGGTCTTCACCCTACAGATGCAAAAATACAAGCCATCAAAGATGCACCACAGCCTACTGACACCACTCAGCTTCGCTCATTCCTTGGGTTGCTCAATTATTATAGCAAATTTTTGCCCAATCTCTCATCAACACTTGCTCCCCTATATGCTCTCCTAAACAAAGGACAGAAGTGGAAGTGGGAATCAACGCAAGAAGCAGCATTCCAGAAAGCAAAAGATGCTTTGCTGGCCGATTCTCTTTTGGTCCATTACGACCCTTCAAAGCCCATGATATTGGCATGTGATGCCTCTGATTATGGCATAGGAGCTGTTTTGTCCCACCTTGTTGACGAGAATCAAGAACGACCCATTGCTTACATTTCTCGCTCACTCACAGCTGCAGAAAAGCATTATTCACAGCTAGAGAAAGAGGCCCTTGCAATTGTCTTCGCGGTAAAAAAATTTCATCGTTACCTGCTTGGGCGTCATTTTACAATAGAATCAGATCATCAACCATTGAAATTTTTGTTTGGTGAGAACAAGAGAATTCCTCAGATGGCTTCCTCTCGCATTCAGCGATGGGCGATAACGTTGTCAGCCTAAAACTACACCATGAGGTATAAACCAGGCAGAGACCTAGGCAACGCTGATGCTCTCAGCCGTCTCCCAAGTGCTATAATTTCACCTCATGTTAGTGTTCCAGAAGACCTCGTGATGGTTATTGACCACCTTTCAGGCACATCAGTTAACGCTTCCAGTATCAAAGAGTGGACAATTAAGGACCCCCTGCTGTCATCTATCATTCGATTTTTAAGATCGGGTTGGCCAGACCAACAACTGGATAAGGAATATCAACCATATGTTGCAAGGAAGAATGAACTCAGCATGATAGACGGATGTCTCTTATGGGCATCTCGTGTCATTATCCCACCTCCTGGACGAGGATTAATTTTACAGGAACTCCACGAGACACATCCTGGAGTCAATCGGATGAAGGCTCTAGCTCGGTCCTACGTTTGGTGGCCAGGCATGGATGCAGCCATTGAAGACCGTGTCAAAAGTTGTCCAGTTTGCCAAGAGTCACGTCCTTCTCCAGCCCCGGCTCCATTGCATCCATGGGAGTGGCCATCCCAACCCTGGAGTCGCATTCATTTGGACTTCGCTGGTCCATTTCTTGGGCACTACTTTCTGGTCATTGTTGACGCCCACTCCAAATGGCTGGACGTACACATTATGGCTTCTATTACTTCCTCCAAGACCATAGAGAAACTCAGGATTATATTCGCCAACCATGGATTACCTCGCAAAGTCGTCACAGACAATGGTCCTTCCTTCACAAGTGAGGAATTTCGAGAATTTTTGTCAGATAATGGAATTGTTCATGTAACTACTTCACCATATCATCCATCAAGCAATGGATTAGCAGAGCGTGCAGTGCAAACATTCAAGAAGGGAATCAAGCACACAGCTGGTAAAACTATTCAGGAGAAACTTTCTAAGTTCTTGTTCACATACCGCATCACACCCCATACTACCACAGGTACAGCTCCAGCACAACTTCTAATGGGACGTCAACTCAGAACACGATTGGATCGACTCTTTCCTGATTTGTCTCAGCGTGTTCAGAAACACCAAGCTAAGCAGTCACAACAACATGATACGGCCAAACCATTGCGTTCCTTCATGATCGACGACTCAGTGTATGTCAAAGATTTCTCCTCACCAACTCTCTCTTGGATACCTGGAAAAGTTGTGAAAGTCTCAGGCCCACTTTCCTATCATGTGGAATTACAATCAGGTCGAGTTGTTCGTCGTCACGTTGATGCAGTTCGCAAGAGAGTAGTTTCTCACCTTCCACTCGTCACATCCTCACCTTCTGCATTGGATGAAGAAGATTTATACCTACCTAATGTGCCGCAGACACACCCAGATACTCAGGAAACAGCACGTGCTCCAACTCTACCCTTGCCAACTCCGAATGCCCCACCACAGTGTGATCAACCTCCTATTCGTAGATCTACTCGTCATCGCCCACCACCTGATCGACTTAGTTACAGTCTCAGAGGGGGGAAGTGTGGTAACGGCTAAGGAACTTCAGAGACACATCAACTGTAACACTTCTTGTCACTTTCATTCATGTACCACTTCACACCAATTAACAACTCTTTCATAGCTAATGCATGCATAAACACCATGGTTTTGAATACACCATATATTAGTCCATTCTTTCTGTAACTTCATTCATTCTTTATTCATGAAAAGTATCAGACTGGTTCTTGCGCCGCTTCGCGTGCTAAGCCAAGTTACTACAGTAACCATGACTTTAGGTATTAATCTCCTGAGTACATTAAAACACCATAACTATTTGCAATTTTTATTTGCTTTAATTAAATTGTTTAAAATATTTCAAATATGGCTCTGCTTACCTTCCTCTATTTGACACCATCATCACCTCATTGCCTACATCGTTGAATTTCTTCCAAAGTATAGTTTATCTACAAGGTCTACCACTATAGGCTGGCTACTTGCAGCCATCTCAGGAGAGTACAGCTATTCACTTATAGACTAGAATCAGTGGTGGCATGGAGAGTTACCTCATTGTAAACCTGTAAAACTTCTGATTCCTGAAAGGAATGTCTTTTTATACACTAATCCTATGAAAAGGTGCTACTTGTGATATCCTTAGCACTCACTGTTTTATGTCAAGTAATAAGTTACGTTGTCAGCATCATTAGCCATTAATTGTTTTATGTTTTGTAGTCAACAAGCGCCACTAAGTGGTCTAAGTGTTCCGAGTCATATATATATAGTCCTGCTACTTTGTAAAAAGTCAGCCTGTGTGCAAGTCAAGATTTGATTGATTTGTAAATTAAAGATTAAAGAATTGACATTGTCATAACTCTGCTCACTGCTGTGTCCTGTTAAGTCTATGAATAACAAACAATTTGGTTCTAATGAAATGTATTTAGGAATAAAAGATCACATTCAAGTAGTGTGGTATCCAAGTAAAGGTGCACTGGATATCCTTATGGTTAACTCCTATCTGGCCAAAGCTATTGATACAAAGGTAATAATAGAACTTCATTGATCATTGATTTCACTAATGTATATGAGGGATAAATAAAGAGCCTATTAACAAGTTTTTTGTCTTCACAATAAGGTATTGAATAGATGTAAAGTCTTGCTAAGATTCTGCATGAATTTGAAAAAAGTATAGCAAAATACATGAAAATGTGTGTACTTAGCTGTGTTTCAACTTCATCTCTTGGTCTTTAGTTGGCTCTAGTACCCTTTGTAGTTATCTCTAAGGAAGAGAAGAAATCTGGAGTAGTCTACAAGATTCATCATGTCTATGGGAGTGAGACCGGTATATAGAGCACTGAAGAAAAGACTAACAGACAGCTGCAAGAATATGTGATGTTTAAAATAGCATAATACACATAATCAAAATATAGTGGAAAACCCTTATCCACACAACTATCACACAGACTGCGAATTATTTCGCGGGTGCAGTTAGAACTGAAAAACTAACTGGAGTGCCATTTCTATTCGAGTTAGTGGCGGTGGTAAGTTAATTTGTCACAGTTATAAGCCCCACACAACAGTGTTTACTTTAAAATCCAATTGTCCACTAGACTAACCATGAAGGTATGCCTTGTGTAGGTATGTTCAGTTAGGTGTGAACATATTATTGTGCGTTAAAACTGCTACTTAGCTAATGAATATCACAAAGAAAATGTTTAAATAACTTGACTTGCTTATCATTGCTTCTTTTTTTTTTCAATTCAAACAGTTGCGGGGAGTGGTTACTATGTCATTGAATCCCCTTTACCGTACATACATAATTAAAAACTCGACTTTTTTTAGTAACTTGAGCAATAGGAGTTAAAATCAATAGTAACAATAGTGTAGTTTAGGCTCGCTTGCCATTTGTGCTCAAGCACATCACTAGTTACGTGCTATTTCACTTTTCACGTGTGATTTTAATTGAACAGTGATTTTCCCCATACTTAGTTGAATGGGTAACTCATGTGCCGCACTATTATTTTATTATTATTAGCTATTAACATGAGTTGTTATTAATATTACCATATTATTATTAACTGGGAGCTAGTGAAGCAAGCAAGTAACTTTCAAGGGTTACACAATTGAAATTCCAAGTTGTATATTAACTATCAGTTAACCTGGTTACAGTAGTCATCCTGTCTGTCTGACTGTCTGAGTGTCTGTCTGTCACACCCTGATTTTGTAGATTACTGACAATTAACTGTTGATTTAAGTATAAACTTACTCATAACGATGATTTAAGACCTTTTATTGTGCTACTTTAAAGCAAGCTGTCAGCTCTGCATAGGTTCAAGCTTTAGTACGAATATATTATCACATCGCAGTCATTTGAACAAAAAACTATATTCTGCCTCTGGTGGTTTTGAGTGCTGGAATTTAGGAGTTTTTTGTTGAAACTATATGCCGGTGAGAATATCTAGTATGTTTATCTGCTTGAACCATATTGATACCTAATAAGGAATATCCAAATACATTTTTTTTTCAGTCCCAGAATTGATTTTGTTATAGCTAGCTAGTATATAGTAGTGTTGAGGGTTCGTAAGAATAGGCAATAAATTATTCCTTTGGTCCAAGATGACTTAATAATAGTAAGTTAGTGTACAGCAGCGCTGAGGATTTACATCTTTGGTATTGTAGTCCGGTCAGATAATTCCTCCAACAGCATAGTTACTAGTGGCACTATCATTGTATGTGTATGTGACCAGACAAGTCAAGTCCAATTTTATTTTTATTTTGTTGAGCCAACACTACGAAATAGCAATTACAAAACTAGGATCTGCCTATTTCACTCACCTTTGGTGCTTCATTTAATGATTATTTTTTGCTTAGTTATATGGTATGTGTGACACCATTTTTTGCTCAAGCCACTCATTGCATGAGCTGGTAAAGTGTCTTAATAAATAACAAAGTAATGAACCTGTCCACCATAGTAGCACTGGCCTTGAAAAGCAAGCTATATGTAGTCTTGGAGCAGACCTAAGCAAAAGCACTATTTCTCTTCATCATCATTGAATGGGTATAGGTCAAGTTAGAAAATTTCAATTTCAACAACAACTATGCCAAGGCCGCAGCTCTTAATTATCACTTTAAAGCTAGGCTAGCTCGCTCACCATTTGTGCTTAAGCACACCACTAGTGATATATTATTATTAAGAGGTAAGAGTTGTAGACAGGGCCATCATTAAGAATCGTGAGTTGAAGATAAAGGAAGCTCTACACATACAGATGACACCTGACAACAACAAGTTTAATAGAGACATAGGTTTAGAGCTTCCAGGATGCTGGCAGTCCATACTGCGTGCAAATCACCCTCCAGGACATAACTAGTGATGTGCTTGAGCACAAATGGCGAGCGAGCCTAAAGACTATACTATTTTTATATGAATGATTTTGACTTCTAACACTGAAGCTACTGAAAATAAGGTCTAGTTTTTAAATTACGCATACACTGTAAAGGGATTTCAGTACCATAGTAAAACCTCGCTGCAACTGCTTGAATTGAAGGAAAACAACAACAACAACAAACAATACACGCTATTTAAACGTTTTCTTTGTGATATTCTTTAGCTAAATAGTGGCTGTAAAACACAATGCTTTGACACAACTGGACATACACCTACACAGGACTTACCTTCGCGGTTAGTCTAGTGGACAATGCATTTTCAAGTAAATACTGTTGCGTATGGCTTATAACCATGCCAAAGAGCACATTGACTTACCACCGCCACTAACTTGAATAGAAATGGAAGTCCCGTAAGTTTTCACGTTTTAACTGCACCCGTGTAAAAGAATTCAAAACGGTAAACAATTCAATTTCTAGGGTGATACGGGTACTGATCGATAAACAGAGGATTCTGTTTAGTGAAGTTTGGGACGGGGTCAATGACCGAACTAACACAAAAATGTGAGGGTCAAAGTACAAAAATGCCTTATGTACGTCCAAACACATATAAACTAGTGGTGCGCTCGAATAGCGCAAATGCATGGCGAGCGAGCAGACTCTTTTTACAGAAAAATAGGACAGAAATTACATCTAACTGTAGTGCACAGTGTAACCCTTTCCATTCTCAGTTAGCATCAGAGAATCTAAAGTCTCTGATCCCAGACTAAACTAACAGAATTACCTAAATAAACTTTGAAAGCAGTGGTAAAGAAGCGCAGCTTGACAAAGACTTCACAATTGTTTCAAGAAGAGAGTAGCTGTAAATTTTTTGGTTGAAACAAAGTTGCGTAAGGCAGTGCAGCAGGATTCTCCGCGCTCGTTAATTGAAAAATACTGGAACTGTGAACGCTTTACCTAACTTACGTAATTAGAAGCGCGGGAAAAAACAGAAGTCTCACGTACCCCATAAACAGATAAACTAGTGATGTGCTTGAGCACAAATGGCGAGCGAGCCTAAAGACTATACTATTTTTATATGAATGATTTTGACTTCTAACACTGAAGCTACAGAAAATAAGGTCCAGTTTTTTTATTTCGCATACACGGTAAAGTGGATTTCAGTGCCATAGCAACTCTCTGCAACTGCTTGAATTGAAGGGAAAAAACAACAACAAAACAATACTCGTTATTTAAAAGTTTTCTTTGTGATATTGTTTAGCTAAGTAGTGGTTGTAACACACAATGCTTTGACACAACTGGACATGCACCTACACAGACTTACCTTCGCGGTAGTCTAGTGGACAATGTATTTTCAAGTAAATACTGTTGCGCACGGCTTATAACCATGACAAAGAGCGCATTGACTTACCACCGCCACTAACTCGAATAGAAATGGAAGTCCCTTAAGTTTTCAAGTTTTAACTGCACCCGCAAAAGAATTCAAAACGGTAAACAATTCAATTTCTAGTATGATACGGGTACTGATCGATAAACCAGAGGATTCTGTTTAGTGCAATTTGGGACGGGGTCGACCACACAACTAACACAAAAACGCGAGGGTCAAAGTACAAAATGACATACGTACGTCCATACATATATACAAATAAACTAGTGATGTGCTTGAGCACAAATGGCGAGCGAGCCTAAAGACTATAATATTTTTATATGAATGATTTTGACTTCTAACACTGAAGCTACTGAAAATAAGGTCCAATTTGTTTATTTAGCATACAGGGTAAATGGATTTCAGTGTCATAGTAACAACTAACTCTCTGCAACTGCTGAATTGAAGGGAAAAAACAACAACAAAACAATACACTATATTTAAAAGTTTTCTTTGTGATATTCTTTAGCTAAGTAGTGGTTGTAACACAATGCTTTAACACAACTGGACATGCACCTACACAGACTTACCTTCGCAGTAGTCTAGTGGACAATGTATTTTCAAGTAAATACTGTTGCGCACGGCTTATAACCATGACAAAGAGCGCATTGACTTACCACCGCCACTAACTCGAATAGAAATGGAAGTCCCTTAAGTTTTCAAGTTTGAACTGCACCCGCAAAAGAATTCAAAATGGTAAACAATTCAATTTCTAGGGTGATACGGGTATTGATCGATAAACCAGAGGATTCTGTTTAGTGAAATTTGGGATGGGGTCGACCACATAACTAACACAAAAACGTGAGGGTCAAAGTACAAAATGACATACATACGTCCATACATATATACAAATAAATAAACTAGTGGTGTGCTTGAGCACAAATGGCGAGCGAGCCTGATAGTTAGGTAACATTAAATGTTACTATGTTTTAGCTTACTTCATGCAAACACTATAATAGCAGTTATGACAATTGATTTCAGCAAACAAATACAAAATCACTCTCTTACCTGATTAATGGTAACTTTTGTAGTATCAAACATCAACCATTCTGATAATCTCAATCACCAGTAACTCTTGAACAAGCTCTCAGCTACGATAAAAAAATAAACCAGTGTTATTATTTGTAATTTTAGCCAACAAATATGGAATTACTACTTACATCATTCTTGAGTATTGATAACTTCTGTAGTATCAAATTGAAGTTACTTTGACCATCTGAATTACCTTAAATTCTTGACAACAAGCTCTCACCTACAAAAACAAAAGACAATCAATTTTAGCACACAAAATACAAAATTACTTTCTTACCTCATTTTCTTGAGCAGTGGTAACTTTTGTAGTACCAAATTTGAGCCAATCTGACTATTTGAATTTACCAGTCACTGTTGACAAGCTCTTAGCTACAAAAAAGAAAGGCCAGAGTTAATTTTGCATATTTAACTAACAAATATGGAATTGCGTACTTACCTCAGCTTCCCTCGAGAAGTAGTAGCTTCCTTAGCATTAATACTACGGCATTCTGACTACCAACGGCTCTTGACAACCAACAACTGGCACTCCGTATCCCCCCATAAAACGGCGAATTTTTGTAATAAAGTCTGGAAAAGGGTCTTCAATGCCATAGTAACCTGTCGAATCAACTTTTTGTGTCTTGAAAACAAGCGTTTTAGCAGGAATTTTCTCATACTTTGGAGCTTAAGTATAAAGTAAGGTTTGCTTAATGCTGTAGTTTCAGAATAAACTGGAGTCAAGCCTAAATAGCCGTGTTTTTAGGAGAAAAAAGTTCCACCCGCGCGTTTAAAGAGCATACGTACCATCCATACATACATACATATATACTAGTGGTGTGCTTGAGCACAAATGGCGAGCGAGCCTTAAACTACACTATTGTTAAATTTGTTTTTAACAACTAACACTCAAGCTATTAAAAAAAAGTCGAGTTTTTAAATTACGTTTGAGGTAAAGGGGTTTCAATGTCATAGTAACCGCTCCCGCAACAGTTTGAATTGAAAAAGAAGCAACAAAATCAAATCACGTTATTTAAAATTTTCTTCGTGATATTCTTAATAGTAGTTGTAACGCACAATACTTTCACACAACTGAACATACCTATGCAAGACTTACCTTCGTGGTTCGTCTAGTGGACAATGCATTTTTAAGTAAATACTGTTGAGTAGGGCTTATAACTGTGACAAATAGCGCATTAACTTACCACTGCCACTAACTCGAATAGTAATGGAGCTCCCATGTTTTAACTGCACCCGCAAAAGAATTCAAAGCCGTAAACAATTCAATTTCTAAGGTGATACGGGTAATGGTCGCTAAACCAGAGGATTCTGTTTAGTGAAGTTTGGGACGGGGTCGAACGCGGAGCGAACACAAAAATACGGAGGGTCAAAGTACAAAATGACATACGTACGTCCATATATATAAATAAACTAGTGGTGTGCTTGAGCACAAATGGCGAGCGAGCCTGATAGTTAGGTAACATAAAATGTTACTATTTTTAGCTTACTTCATGCAAACACTATAATAGCAATTATGACATTTGATTTCAGCAAACAAATACAAAATCACTCTCTTACCTGATTAATGGTAACTTTTGTAGTATCAAACATCAACCATTCTGATAATCTCAATCACCAGTAACTCTTGAACAAGCTCTCAGCTACGATAAAAAATAAACCAGTTTTATTATTTGTAATTTTAGCCAAGAAATATGGAATTACTACTTACCTCATTCTTGAGTATTGATAACTTCTGTAGTATCAAATTGAAGTTACTTTGACCATCTGAATTACCTTGAATTCTTGACAACAAGTTCTCACCTACAAAAACAAAAGACAATCAATTTTAGCACACAAATACAAAATTACTTTCTTATCTCATTTTCTTGAGCAGTGGTAATTTTGTAGTACCAAATTTGAGTCATTCTGACTATTTGAATTTACCACTCACTGTTGACAACAAGCTCTTAGCTATAAAAAAGAAAGGCCAGAGTTATTTTTGCTTATTTAGCTAACAAATATGGAATTACGTACTTACCTCAGCATCCCCGGAGTAGTAGTAGCTTCCTTAGCTTTAATACTTTATGTGCTTACATACGCTTTTCAGAAGTAGTGATAGCTCTCTTAGTACTGACTACAGGTGGCTCTTGACAACTAACAAGCCGCACTTAGCCGGAAAAAAGGCGAAGTTTTTAAATTTAAATCTGGTACAGGGTCTTCAATGTCATAGTAACCGGTCGAATCAACTTTTTGTTTCTTGAAAAGCAAGCATTTTCGAAGGAATTTTCTCACACTTTGGAGCTTAAGTATAAAGTAAGGCTTGCTTAATGCTGTAGTTTCAGAATAAACTGGGGTCAAGCCTAAAAAGCCGTGTTTTTTTAAGAAAAAAGTTTCCTGCGCGCGCGTTTAAAGGGCATACGTACAATCCATACATACATACATATATACATATATACATATAACACTAGTGATGTGCTTGAGCACAAATGGCGAGCGAGCCTGATAGTTAGGTAACATAAAATGTTACTATTTTTAGCTTACTTCATGCAAACACTATAATAGCAGTTATGACATTTGATTTCAGCAAACAAATACAAAAAATCTCTCTTACCTGATTAATGGTAACTTTTGTAGTATCAAACATCAACCATTCTGATAATCTCAATCACCAGTAACTCTTGATCAAGCTCTCAGCTACGATAAAAAATAAACCAGTGTTATTATTTGTAATTTTAGCCAACAAATATGGAATTACTACTTACCTCATTCTTGAGTATTGATAACTTCTGTAGTATCAAATTGAAGTTACTTTGACCATCTGAATTACCTTGAATTCTTGACAAGCTCTCACCTACAAAAACAAAAGACAATCAATTTTAGCACACAAATACAAAAATACTTTCTTATCTCATTTTCTTGAGCAGTGGTAATTTTGTAGTACCAAATTTGAGTCATTCTGACTATTTGAATTTACCAGTCACTGTTGACAACAAGCTCTTAGCTATAAAAAAGAAAGGCCAGAGTTATTTTTGCTTATTTAGCTAACAAATATGGAATTACGTACTTACCTCAGCATCCCCGGAGTAGTAGTAGCTTCCTTGGCTTTAATACTTTATGTGCTTACATACGCTTTTCAGAAGTAGTGATAGCTCTCTTAGTACTGACTACAGGTGGCTCTTGACAACTAACAAGCCGCACTTAGCCGGGAAAAAGGCGAAGTTTTTGAATTTAAATCTGGTAAAGGGTCTTCAATGTCATAGTAACCGGTCGAATCAACTTTTTGTTTCTTGAAAAGCAAGCATTTTCGAAGGAATTTTCTCACATTTTGGAGCTTAAGTATAAAGTAAGGCTTGCTTAATGCTGTAGTTTCAGAATAAACTGGGGTCAAGCCTAAAAAGCCGTGTTTTTTGAAGAAAAAAGTTTCCTGCGCGCGCGTTTAAAGGGCATACGTACAATCCATACATACATATATATTATTCATTTGATACAGGAGGATATCACGAGTCTGTTGGCTTAGTATTTATGCGAGTGCCGCAGGCACGAGCGTAAATACCGCCAATCAGACGAGTGATATTCTCGGGTATCCAATGGATAATAAATTTATTAGGTACTGCTCATGGTGAATACCTTGGTAACAAGAAATTTACCTAGGGGGACGTAATAACCCAACGTAATAACTATGAACACAGATGATATGGAAAAATATTGCCCTAAGCCACATCCTGTTTACTTTAATGCATTTTCTATGTGGCAACAGTTATCAGGCTCTGTTCAGTACCTAATAAATACATTTATACACCCGATTTTGCATTATCCACCCCTAATACTGTCTCGCTCGCTACGCTCGCTCGCCAATAAGTTAATAGTTATAAACCAAAATTGAGGTTTATATGCGATTTATAAACTCCGAGACACGCTGCGCCCTCGTGGCGAGGATTTATAAATCGAAATACAAACCTAATGATTTTGGTTTATAACTATTATTTATAGCGCCCAAACATAAACAACGACCAAAGTATAGCGTTAGCTATCTTAGTAATTGTATTAAAGTACCCAAACTCTTCATTATTCCATTTTGCTTTGATCTGCCTTCCACCATAATTATGGTTGCTAAGAACTATATCAGACTTTTCCCCGCTAATACATTTTCTTACGAGCATACCAGACTGTATCCGATTTATAGTTCTTAACGACAAGCGCGGTCGCTCGGGTAACGGGCTATAAATAAATAAATAAATAAATATAGCGAAATCTCGATTGCGTTACCCCTGAGAGTGTCTCGCTCGCTTCGCTCGCTCGCCAACAAACATCCCCGATTTTCAATTGTGTTAGCCCTGTAAGTGTCTAGCTCGCTACGCTCGCTAGCCAATAAATAAACATCCCCGATTTTTTTATTTTTACCCCTGTAAGTGTCTCGCTCGCTACGCTCTCTCGCCAATTATTATTATTATTATATTACTACCACTACTACAACTACTTAATAATAATAGTATGTGGCATCATAGTGAGATCATGCAAATATCAAATATTGAAGAACTGTTGCTTGTTAGTCTGTCATTGTTTCAACTTTATCCAAATGGGATATAATATAAGACCACAATAGGTAAAGAATAATAGATGACCTCAAGCTAAATACATGAAGCTAGCTAAATAATTTGACATTTGTCTCTTTAGTCTTTAGTTGCCACTACTTTCACCTTTAGTATCTCTACATATCTTGTGATTCTGGTAACGAGGTGGCTGGGTCTGTTAGACTTGAGGCGACTGAGCTCTGTTCCATTAAAGGGAGTAGTGGAGTAACAAGTGATCGAGTAGGCAAATTCAATTGATAAGGAAGTTGAAAGGATGGTTGTGGTGGTATAGAAATGTCCTGTTGAGGAAGTGAAAAGGATGGTTGTGGAATAGAGGAATTCAGTTGAGAAAGAAGTAAAGAAGATGATGGCAATAGATTAGAAGAAACTGGTAGAGGCAGAAGTGGAGAAGGTGGTGATGGAATGGCAGAGCCCAGTTGAGAAAATGTAGGGTCCAGTTGAGGAAGTGAAAAGGATGGTTGTGGAATAGAGGAATTCAGTTGAGAATGAAGTATAAAAGATGGTGGCAATAAATTAGAAGAAATCGGTAGAGGCAGAAGTGGAGAAGGTGGTGGTGGAATGGAAGAGCCCAGTTGAGAAAATGTAGGACTTGAAAAATTGAGTGAGTTACATGCTGGGAGTGAGTGTGGAATTTGTAGGCGTTGATAAAGAGTGGCTTTGGACACACTTCCTTTTTCCCACGTCTTGGTATGGTTCTTCAAAATTTTCAGGTCAGGATTCTTGTAGTGACTCATTATGGTAATGAATGTGGTCTCTTCAAGTGGAAATGATAGCCGACTAGTAGTGTGTGTTTTATTGTGTGGCACTATCACAATTTCCACATGATACTTGTGCATAAGATGTAGCTGAATCTGTGATATAGAAACACAATAATATTATAATACTGTAGCACAAGATGATAATCCTAATCACTCATGGTATTCTTAAATACGTACAATATTTGAGGCAACATCATAATGACTGATCCTAGCATCTTCGAAGCTGATTATTCCACTCATCCAGAATTGACCAGTGTTAGGCGAGTCTCCATGCATCAACGTTTGCCTTTCCTTGTTTTGTTTCTCTGTGGATACATATTCCTTTTTCCATTCATTATTAAAGAATTCATACTTATGAGTCCTCAGAAACAATGGAGAGGTAGACATCATAAAGGTCAGCAGAATTTAAACCAGAAATTGTAACCCTGACTTTAGGTATTAATCTCCTATGTACATAAAAATACAATAACTATATGAAGTTATCTATTCCTAAAGAAAGTTGTTTAGAATATTTCAAAGATGGCTCTGCTTACCTTTTTTTATATAGGTTCATTATCATCTCATTGCCTGCATCGTTGAATTTCTTCCACAATGGTTTATCTTCAAGGTCTACCACTATAGGCTGGCTACATGCAGCCATCTCAGGAGAGTACCTCTATTCACTTATTGTGGTAGACTAGAATAAGTGGTAGCATGGAGAGTTACAAGCCAGTACAACTTCTGATTCCTGAAAGGAATGTCTTTTTATACACTAATCCTATGAACAGGTGCTACTTGTGATATCCTTGGCACTCACTGTTTTATGTTCAAGTAATAAGTTATGTTGTCAGCATCATTAGCCATTAATTGTTTTATGTTTTGTAGTCAACAAGCGCCACTAATGGTCTAAGTGTTCTGAGTCATATATGTATAGTCCTGCTACTATGTAAAAAGTCAGCCTGTGTGCAAGTCAAGATTGATTTGTAAATTAAAGATTAAAGAATTGACAGTCTTAACTCTGCTCACTGCCTGTGTCCTGTCCATAAGGATACCCAGTGCACCTTTACTTGAATACCACACTACTTGGATGTGATCTTTTATTCCTAAATACATTTCATTAGAAGCAAATTGTTTGTTATTCATAGAATTGTTAACTCCTATCTGACCAAAGCTATTAATACAAAGGTAATAATAGATCTTCATTGATCATTGATCCCACTGAAGTAATAGGAATAAATAAAGAGCCTATTAACAAGTTTTTTGTCTTCACAATCAGCTAGGTGTTGAATAGATGTTAAGTCTTGCTAAGATTCTGCATGAATTTGAAAAAGTATAACAAAATACATGAAAATGTGTGTAGTTAGCTGTTTCAACTTCGTCTCTTTTAAGTGTAGTTGGCTCTAGTACCCTCTGTAGTATCTCTGAGGAAGAGAAGTAACTGGAGTAGTCTACAAGGTTCCCTGTTAATATATTGATCATGTCTATGTGGGTGAGACTGATAGAGCACTGAAGAAAAGACTGACAGACAGCTGCAAGAATATGTGATGTTTAAAATGGCATTGTAGTAAACCCTCACCAACACAACTACCACATAGACTGGGAAGGTGCCAGAGTAATAGGGAAGTAAAGTCACTTGAACAAAAGCTAGTATAGCAAATATGAACTAGACAAGACATGTACATAAACTAAATTCCGGGGTTAAATAAACCCATAATATTCTTGTCGATGACGATTCCGGGTAGGATACTTCTTCACTGTTCCTGGTAGAAATTGGTAATGAATCTGGTTCAGCTGGTGCTGCTACAACTATTGGAATTTCTTCTTGTTGATCCGGGTCTGTTTCACATTCTTCTCCTGCAGCTTCTTGTGGCTATACTGTAGTCTCATCGAGTTCATAAGAGACATCCAGGTCCATCTCACAATCATTATTTCCAGCTTTTGGTCCCTTTCCATACAGCTGGTCAATATATCTACGCCATACTCCTTTCTCTCGTCTCAACTTCATATGACAGTGGTCCTACTCTCTTGTTGACACTTCCTGATATCCACTTCTCCCCAGTTCCATAATTTCTTGCCATTACTTTCTGTCCAAGGGATAGTTCCCTAAGCCTGGAATTCTGTCCATGCGTCTGCACTTGTGTTGATTGACTAGAACACGACTCTCACAATTTGGCTTCAGTAATTCCAATCTGGTACGGAGCTCTCTTTTCATGAACAATGATGCTGGTGTGCGTCCTGTTGTTAAATGAGGAGTTGTTCGATAACGCAAAAGAAAGTTTTTCAGCTGATGATGAATAGATTTTGTTGTAGCTCCGCTAGCAGCTTGCTTGAAAGATCGGACAAACCTCTCGGCTAGTCCATTTGATTCAGGGTGGTACGGATTGCAACGAACATACTTAACTCCATTTTGTTTCAAAAATTCTGAGAACTCTGCTGCCACAAATTATGGTCCGTTGTCTGGTACTAGCTGTTGAGGTAGACCAAATGTAGCAAAAACATGTCTGAGCACATCTACTGTCTTCTGTGCTGTTGTACTTGACATTTCATATACTTCTGGCCATTTGGAATGAGCGTCCACAATCACAAAAAACATCTTGTTCAGGAATGGTCCAAGGAAATCAACATGAATTCTCTGCCATGGCTTAGAAGGCCATGTCCACGGGTGTAATGGAGCACTAGATGGAGATTGTTTTGACACGTAGACAAGACGGACAACTGTTCACTATCTCCTCAATATCTCTGTCGATCTGTGGCCACCATACACGACTACAGGCTAATGCTTTCATCCTGACAATTCCAGGGTGTGTGTCATGCAATTCACTCAGTATTTGATCCTTCAACTGTGCTGGTGCTATCACTCTTGGTCCCAGAAGCCATCCTCCACCGATAACTGTTGTGATCTATTCCAATATGGAACTAGAGCTTCCTCTACTTGCTTGGGCCATCCATACTGTGTATACTCCAATACTTTTCTCAATACAACATCTTTCTGAATGGCTTGTTGAATTTGAACTGATGTAACCGATAATTTCTCTATATGAGCCAGGTTGCATATTGTAGCATCCACACTTTGTCCCTCTGATATGACCTCAGGTAGAGGAAGTCGGGAGAGACTATCTGCATTACTGTTCGCTTGAATTGAATATCATATGAATAAGCTGAGAGTAGAACGGCCCATCGCTGTAGTCGAGCTGCAGCTAGAGTAGGGACTCCCTTCTTAGGGCCCAAAATGGTTGTCAAAGGTTTGTGATCTGTTATTAAAGTGAATTTCCTTCCATAAAGATACTGATAGAACTTCTTTAACCCAAAAACTTAAGGTGCTACATCCTTTACTAATTGTGAATAATTTCTTTTAGCGGATGACAATGTCCTGGATGTGAAAGCTATCGGACGTTCACTTCCATCTGGCAATGTGTGGCTAATAACAGCTCCGAGTCCATATGCAGATGCATCTCCTGCTGAAGGAATGGGTAGATTTGGGTCGTAGTGGACTAGAACTTCTGATGATACAAGTACATTCTTGGTTTCCATGAATGCTTTGTTCACTAGGTGATTTAGGGGCTTAGTAATAGTAGCTAAATTTGGAATAAACTTGGAATAATAATTGAGTAGACCTAAATAGGATCTTAATTGTTGTACATTTTGTGGTTCTGGAGCTCTCACTATAGCATCTGTTTTGCTTTGAAGTGGTTGTAAGCCATCAGCACTAACTTTGTGACCCAAATACTCAACAGATAATTTCATAAATGCACACTTCGCTAACTTCGCTCGAATGCCATGCTCTTTCAATTTCTGCAATACTGCTCATAAACTTTGCAAATGAATTTGATCAGTAGATCCAGTGATAAGGATGTCTTCAATATAACAAATTACATTGGGAATACTTTGGAGTATGGTATCCATCGTCCTTTGGAATATCGCCGGGGCTGATGCAATGCCAAAAGGTAGCCTTGTATAGCGATATAATCCCTGGTGAGTGTTAATCGTGGTCAAATCTTTTGAATTTTGCTCAAGTAAACAGCTGCTGATAAGCCTGAGATAAATCTTCTTTTTTTTCCTCCTGATAGTGATGCAAATAAGTCACTAGGATTGGGTAAGGGATATTGATCTACTTCCAATGCTGCATTTACGGCAACCTTATAGTCTCCGCAGATACGATAACTACCATCTCTCTTGGGTACCGCTACTACAGGAGTGGCCCAGTCACAATGGGAAACTTTTTGGATTATTCCTGCTTCTTCTTGTGAAGGGCCGTGAGACACACTGCAGAGTCAACGAACTGGGGCGTAACTCCCAACTCTCGTCCAAGGATCCAGGACCAACACTGATTTTGTGCCAAACGTCTGAACGTTCGTCTCGCCGGCTCTAATGAGAACCGCCCAGGCAGAAAAGATGGGACTGACGAGAAGAGCTCACAACACTGACGAGTAGTAGCTAAACTATTAGACTAACTAAGACTATCTAAGTGTCACTATTTTTACTCGAGTTGAACTGTAATTGAGAAAATGAAGGTTGTGGTTGACCAGTGCCACGTGAGAGAAAGTAATGCGCATGCGTGAGAGTAAATGATGAGTGGGAGTAGTTCACTTGAGTCCGCCTCGGGAGTCGGAAGTCTTGTCGGAGACCTCAACACTTCTAATTTATCCAATTCCAAGGGCTTGAAAATTTTTGGTACAGAATTTGGACGAATGTTCAGTTTGGCCTGATGTAATTATATTGTGCCTAAATCATTTTCAAATACCTCCTTAAATTGGTCAAGCAGTGATATTATTGCGAAGGGTGATATTATTGCAAATTTGGTTAATCAGAGCCCAATCCAACTTGATTTTACTCAGCAAATCTCATCCCAATAAAGCTGGACCTTCACTAGAAACTACTATTAAGTTAGCATCAACCTTCTGAGTATTATGCTCTACTGTTACACTAATTTCTCCAGCTATAGGAATTGACTGTTTCATGTAGGTTTTCAAAACTATTGACGATTTTTATGACTAAATAGAGTATGATACATTACCTCAGGAAACAAGGATACCTCCGCTCCAGTGTCCAGCTCCATTTCGATTGGCGCTCAATCCAAGAGCAACTCGTACTGGATTGGCTTAGGTCTTTTTAAATTCCCGGTGAGCGAATAGAAATGGGAGCTCTTCTTCCTCCTCCTGAGTCTGGTCTGATTCGACGTCCAAATAATTAGCTTTAGCGTGATGACGTTCCTGACGTTGAGCTGTTTGTCGATTTTACCTCAATGTCCCGTACTTTCCTAATGTTTTCGGTGAGAATCCATGTTGTTTCGACTTCAATCATGAATGACAAATAGTAGCAACATGACCTACTTTCCAGCAATAATAACAGTGATTTTCCTTGAATCGGCAGTCGCTAGGAGAATGGTTGACTTTGCCGTAGTGGTAACAAAGTTGAACCTGATGCGTGTCCCATCGCGAATTCCTGAAAGTCTTCTGGACTGTTTTAATAGACTGCTGAGTCACTTGGAGCACTGAGGACTTGGCTGCCCCGCTGGCAATTGCCTTGGAATTAGTTTCTGCTGCCTCCATTGCTTTGGTAGTTTCACATGCATCTGAGAATGTTAAATCTTTCATTGACAGTAATTTCTTCTGAATACCCATGCTTCTTACTCCTCCTACAAGACGGTCGCACAGAGCTTCCTCGATTATCTCTTTGTTTGCGAAGTCGCAGTCGATGGCCAGTTTTCTTAACACTGCTAGATACTCCGAGATACTCTCAGTCTGTTTCTGATTTCTCTGGTGAAACGTAAATCGCTGACTAATAACGTTAGGCTAGGGGTGATAATGCCCTTCCAACGCAGTGATAAGACATCGAACGTAGATTCATCCAAAGGAGTGGGTGAAAGTAAGCTATCCAGCAAGTCATAAGTCTTCCCTCCTATGCAGCTCAGAAATGTTGCCGCTTGTTTGTCCTCAGGTATTGAGTTCGCCTTGAAGTATACTCTGGCTCTTGCTGTGTAGAACTTGACTGAGTCAATTTCAGCATCGAATTCTGGGAGAGACCCGTAAGTGGTAGCTACGACAGTGGCCATTCTCGTCGCCAATTTTGTTGTGTTTGTAATGGGTTCAATTTACTTTCAATGTTAATATTAATCTTGAAACAAGAACACAACAACACATTCACATAATCACTGATTAAGCTAGACTGACTGGAATGAAAAGTTGTAGAACATATATAGCATGCTGTAGGTCTGGGTATGAATAGAAGTGAAAACAACAACAATTAACACATACAGGAACACATCAATAGAACTGAATAAGGTGTGAATTGATAGCAATTAATTAAAGGTACGCATGTCTGGAGGATACACTAGTTTTGAGGTAATTCAGATAGTCAAATTAACTAAAATGTGATACTGCAGAAGTTATCAATACTCAGGAAATTGAGGTAAGTAGTAATTCCATATTGGCTAAAATTACAAATATTAACACTGGTTTATTTACTTACAATACTTAGTTTTATGTTACCTAATTAGCAGGCTGCTCGCCATTTGTGCTCAAGCATACCACTAGTTGGCGAGCGAGCAAAGCGAGCGAGACAGTATTAGGGGTGGATAATGCAAAATCGGGTATATGTTATATGGATATGTGTAAGGATAGTCACATATGCCCCTAAAATGCGCGCGCGGGGAATGTTTTTCTCCAAAAAAACACGGCTTTTTAGGCTTGACCCCAGTTTATTCTGAAACTACAGCATTAAGCAAGTCTTACTTTATACTTAAGCACAGAAGTGTGAGAAAATTCCTGCGAAAACGCTTGCTTTTCAAGAAATGCTAAGGAAGCTACTACTAACTACTCCAGGGAAGCTGAAGTAAGTACGTAATTCCATATTTGTTAGCTAAATATGCAAAAATAACTCTGGCCTTTCTGTTTTGTAGCTAAGAGCTTGTTGTCAACAGTGACTGGTAAATTCAAATAAGGTGCTACAAAAGTTACCACTGCTCAAGTGCTAAAATTGATGGTCTTTTGTTTTTGTAGGCGAGAGCTTGTTGTCAAGAATTCATGGTAATTCAGATAGTCAAAGTAACTTCAATTTGATACTACAGAAGTTATCAATACTCAAGAATGAGGTAAGTAGTAATACCATATTTGTTAGCTAAATATGCAAAATGAACTCTGGCATTACTTGTTGTCAACAGTGACTGGTATATTAAATAGTCAGAATGGCTCAAATTTGGTACTACAAAAGTTACCACTGCTCAAGAAAAAAGTAATTATGTATTTGTGTGCATAAATTGATTGTCTTTTGTTTTTGTAGCTGAGAGCTTGTTGTCAACAGTGACTGGTAAATTCAAGTAGTCAGAATGGCTCAAATTTGGTACTACAAAAGTTACCACTGCTCAAGAAAATGAGGTAAGAAAGTAATTTGTATTTGTGTGCTAAAATTGATGGTCTTTTGTTTTTGTAGGTGAGAGCTTGTTGTCAAGAATTCACGGTAATTCAGATAGTCAAAGTAATTTAAATTTGATACCACAGAAGTTATCAATACTCAGGAAATTGAGGTAAGTAGTAATTCCATATTAGTTGGCTAAAATTACAAATAATAACACTGATTTTTTGTTTATTGTAGCTGAGTTTGTTCAAGAGTTATTGGTAATTGAGATTATCAGAATGGCAGATGTTTAATACTACAAAAGTTACCATTAATCAGGTAGGAGAGTGATTTTGTATTTGTTTGCTGAAATAAAAGGTCACACCTGCTATTATAGTTTTTGTATGAACTAAGCTAAAACATAGTAACAATACTTAGTTTCATGTTACTTAACTATCAGGCTCGCTCGCCATTCGTGCTTTAGCACACCACTAGTTGGCGAGCAAGCGAGACAGTATTAGGGGTAGATAATGTAAAATCGGGTATATGTTATATATATGTACTAGTGGTGTGCTTGAGCACAAATGGCGAGCGAGCCTTAAACTACACTATTGTTAAACTATTGATTTCAACAACTAACATTCAAACTACTAAAATAAAGTCGAGTTGTTAAATTACACATATGCGGTAAAGGGGATTCAATGCCTTAGTAACCGCTCCCCTCAACTGTTTGAATTGAAAAAGAAGCAACAAAATCAAGTCACGTTATTTGATATTCTTAATAGTAGTTGTAACGCACAATACTTTCACACAACTGAAAATACCTACGCAAGACTTACCTTCATGGTTCTCTAGTGGACAATGAATTTTCAAGTAAATACTGTTGCGTAGGGCTTATAACTGTGACAAATAGCGTATTAACTTACCACCGCCACTAACTCGAATAGAAATGGAGCTCCCATAAGTTTTTGAGTTTTAACTGCACCCCAAAACAATTCAAAGTGGTAAACAATTCAATTTCTAAGGTGATACGGGTAATGATCACTAAACCGGAGGATTCTGTATAGTGAAGCTTGGGACGGGGTCGAACACGGAGCGAACACAAAAATACGCGAGGGTCAAAGTACAATATGACATACGTACGTCCAAATATATAAATAAAGAAATATCCCCAATTTTCAATTGTGTTACCCCTGAGAGTGTCTCGCTAGCCAATAAATGTATGTATGGATGGTACGTATGCCCTTTAAACGCGCACGCGGGGAACTTTTTTCTCTAAAAAACACGGCTTTTTAGGCTTGACCCCAGTTGATTCTAAAACTACAGCATTAAGCAAGCCTTACCTTATACTCAGAAGTGTGAGAAAATTCCTGCGAAAACGCTTGCTTTTCAAGAAACAAAAAGTTTGATTCGACCGGTTACTATAGCATTGAAGACCCTTTTCCAGACTTAATTTCAAAACTTTGCCGTTTTATGGGGGGATGCGGAGTGCCTATTGTTGGTTGTTATGAGCCATTGGTAGTCAGAATACCGTAGTATTATTGCTAAGAAAGCTACTACTTCTTGAGGGAAGCTGAGGTAAGTACGCAATTTCATATTTGTTAGCTAAATATGCTAAATTAACTCTGGCCTTTCTTTTTTGTAGCTAAGAGCTTGTCAACAGTGACTGGTAAATTCAAATAGTCAGATTGGCTCAAATTTGGTACTACAAAAGTTACCACTGCTCAAGAAAATGAGGTAAGAAAGTAATTTTGTATTTGTGTGCTAAAATTGATTGTCTTTTGTATTTGTAGCTGAGAGCTTGTTGTCAAGAATTCACGGTAATTCAGATAGTCAAAGTAACTTCAATTTGATACTACAGAAGTTATCAATACTCAGGAAACTAAGGTAAGTAGTAATTCCATATGTGTTGGCTAAAATTACAAATAATAACATTGGCTTATTTTTTTATCATAGCTGAGAGCTTGTTCAAGAGTTACTGGTAATTGAGATTATCAGAATGGCAGATGTTTAATACTACAAAAGTTAACAAATCAGGTAGGAGAGTGATTTTGTATTTGTTTGCTGAAATAAAAGGTCATAACTGCTATTATAGTGTTTGCATGAACTAAGCTAAAACATAGTAACAATACTTATTTTTATGTGACCTAATTATAAGGCTCGCTCGCCATTTGTGCTCAAGCTTACCACTAGTCGGCGAGCGAGCGAGACACTTACAGGGGTAACAAAATTGAAAATTGGGGATGTTTGTTTATATGTTTGGAAATATGTATGTAATTTTGTACTTTGACCCTCGCGTTTTTGTGTTAGTTATGTGGTTGACCCAGTCCCAAATTGCACTAAACAGAATCCTCTGGTTTATCGATCAGTACCCGTATCACCCTAGAAATTGAATTGTTTACCGTTATGAATTCTTTTGCGGGTGCAGTTAAAACGTGAAAACTTAAGGGACTTCCATTTCTATTAGAGTTAGTGGCGGTGGTAAGTCAATGCGCTCTTTGTCATGGTTATAAGCCGTGCGCAACAGTATTTACTTGAAAATGCATTGTCCACTAGACTACCGCGAAGGTAAGTCTGTGTAGGTGCATGTCCAGTTGTGTCAAAGCATTGTGTATTACAACCACTACTTAAGAGAATAAAAAGAAAACGTTTAAATAACGTGTATTGTTTTTTCCTTCAATTCAAGCAGTTGCAGAGAGTTGTTATGGCACTGAAATCCCTTTACCGTGTATGCGAAATTGAAAAACTGGACTATATTTTCAGTAGCTTCAGTGTTAGAAGTCAAAATCATATAAAAACATATAGTATAGTCGTTAGGCTCGCTTGCCATTTGTGCTCAAGCACATCACTAGTTTACATATGTGTGTGGACATACGTATGTCATTTTGTACTTTGACCCTCGCGTATTTTTGTGTTCGCTCTGTGTTGTTCGCTCCGTGTTCGACACCGCCCCAAACTTCACTAAACAAAATCCCTCGGTTTAGCGATCATTACCGGTATCACCTTAGAAATTGAATTGTTTACCGCTTTGAATTGTTTTGAGGGTGCAGTTAAAACTCAAAAAACTATGGGAGCTCCATTTCTATTCGAGTTAGTGGCAGTGGTAAGTTAATACGCTATTTGTCACAGTTATAAGCCCTACGCAACAGTATTTCCTTGAAAATTTATAGTCCACCAGACGAACCACGAAGGTAAGTCTTGCGTAGGTATGTTCAGTTGTGTGAAAGTATTGTGCTTTACAATTACTATTAAGAATATCACAAAGAAATTTTTTAATAACGTGACTTGATTTTGTTGCTTCTTTTTCAATTCAAACAGTTGCGGGGAGCGGTTACTATGGCATTGAATCCCCTTTACCGCATACAGTAAAACCTCCGAACAACAACCGGTCTTGGGGACAGATCGTTTGACCTTTGTTGAGAGAGTTGCCTCTCTTCGGGGGTTCTTATTAGAGTATTATGCCAAGCAACAATGATAATCCATAATATAATAGAAATAGATCAATGAATGATTTATTGAGGTAAAAAATAGTCCAATAAGTGATTTTCTTGCAGATTTTGCTCGCCAAACCTGTACCTTCCAATGTCAGAGACAAGAGTGCTGTAGCAGTCTTCAAAGACGGATCAATTGTTGGACATGTCCCCATTAACATGGCTCCAATTCTGTACCAGTTTTTAAGAAGAGAAGTGAACAAGGCTTTTGTTGAAGTTAAGGGTGTGGAGAGGCTGACCGTTCATTGGAGGCTATAAAACTATTGGAACTGTACTATAAACGTTTCGTTCCTCTAAAAACTACCGCTGTGGAGAGGCTGACCGTTCATCGGGAGCCGGTTGTTGAGAGAATTCACTGTATACGTAATTTAAAAACTCAACTTAATTTTAGTAGCTTGAGTGTTAGTTGTTGAAAGCAATCATTTAACAATAGTGTAGTTTAAGGCTCGCTTGCCATTTGTGCTCAAGCACACCACTAGTTAAACTGCACTGTACACACCTCTACATATGAAAAAATATTATGTCCAACATTGTCATAATTAAATTAAGATATAAAACATGAATAAAATGGCAGAAGTAGATAATGAATTATTGTTCTTTGATGTCACTTATGGAGTCTTCAACACTCTCCATCAAATCTTCATGCACGTACTTTTCTGTGCCACCTTTCTTGGGGTCAAAGTCTGCCACAGCCTGACCTTCTCCTTGCAGCTGCCACTTAGTAGTCAGAAGGCCTTCTATACCGACAGGACCCCGGGCATGTATCCTGCCCGTGCTAATCCCCACCTCGGCTCCAAGGCCAAACCTGTAGCCGTCAGCGAACCTAGTGCTGGCATTATGGAACACACAGGCACTGTCTACCAATGTCAGGAACTTATCTGCTGCTTCCTCTAGAAAATGGTTTCAAGTGAGAAAGAAATGATGATAGAAAGGGGAAAAGGAAGAATTTAATGAAACAGTGTCATAGGTAGGCCCTACTAGATTATATTCATTTTCTTCTGGAAAACAGATATAAGGCGAGGATCTAGAGGCAGCTAGCCTTTTCATTTACATGGTACTTAAGTCCGATAAGAGTAAATGGAACTGAAGCTAATAATTAGTAATCCTTTTTTTTATTCTTTCCTGAATTCTCACATTATCGACCAATTGAAACTTGGACTGCCAAAGTATTTGACTTCAGCTGGAGACATTTATCCCACTCAGGACCTGTTGTGTGGTGGCATGCAACATATCTCCCACAGTGGCCAAACAACTGCAATCCTGTTACTACAGTCATCTTCGCATTTCTTCTGACACAAGTTTTCCCTGAATATTATACGTTGAATCTTCCATAATGATTTGTACAATGGTAGTGACTAGAGAGAATTGAACTCAACCACTCATTCTATGACACCTCAACTTGTTACTACAATAATATACTATATTCCACTTACTTATAATTAGAATAAGCTGATAATTATACGGAATACGTGATTCTCGAAGAGCTTTTTTAGAATACTAAAACGAATGATTTTTTTCCTTTTATTTAACTTTAAAACATATCTGGTAGGTGTAGTCATAAGATGTACTGAATCTTATTAATATAATAATACACTTGTGTGTCAGTAATGACGACGACCGACGGTGTGTATATTCAAGAATAATTCATGAGCTTTGTATGGTATGGTAAAGTATCACCACTTCATGTTAGGTAAAGTGTCGCCACATAAGGCAGCTTAGGTTTCAAAAAGGGAGGCGAAAGTAAGGAATAGAAGGTAAAAAGCAAGTAAAAAGCGGGTGAAATCGGCAAGGTAAGGTGGTATAGATTTTAAAATTGAAGGGAAGAGAAGGCAAAAAGGCCAGCAATTAATTGTAACTAAAAAGTGGGTTGAATCGGCGAGTAAAGGCGAGGGTTAGTTTGCTAAAGTATAAAAGAGAAGACAAAAGTTTCTCAAAGTAGGACAGAAATTCAGAAGCAGGAGAGATAGAGAAAAGAAAAGAGGACTCCATGACTCAAGAAGAGCTGAAGATAGGGGACTCCATGACTGAAGAAAAGCTCAGATAGTTCAGAAAAAAGAGAGCAGGAGAGGGAAACTTGATAACTGAGCAAGATAACTTGTGCTACTACATTCTTACTTTGCAATATGTCAAGTGCCACTATGTGGTGGGGTACTTGCTAGTCTTATTAGTCTTTGTTCAGGTCATTTTAATGAACATGTGAGACACTTTGGCCTAAAAGAGATTGCACTTGTAAGAGTACATATTTAGTTCTAACTTTACGACACTCCGACAGTTTCTATCACATTCTGAGCAGAACTACTTGTAAACAAACTTATGTATCACAAGTGACATTTCTATAGTGTAAGTATGTATTAATATCTTACCATCCTCAGTGACGATGGTGTCAGTGTGAGAACTGCCATAGCTGTTGATGAGCTTCACTGCCTCATCTATTCCACTCACCACCTCAATAGAACACTCCAGACTCCCATACTCCTTCCTCAGAGAACTCACACCTCCTGCCTGAATGGGGAGGAGAGAGGACAGACGAGGGCCCGGGTGTAGTGCCACACCTTTTATCTTGAGTAAAGATGTTAAGCGGTCAAAGGCCACTACATCGTGGAATATGTCTCTGTGCACTAGCAGTGTTTCCATGGCGTTGCAAGCAGCAGGATAGTCACACTTGGAGTCAACAACTACATCAAATCAGTAAATCATTTTCATAAGCTTCCTTACAAAATGAAACATATTTTAATTGGTACACTTAACTTAAACCAGTCACTAAAATTAAAAAAAAAAAAATGGACTAAGCAGACACATAAATCCAAGTAATCTTTACAGGTATTATATTTAGTATTCAGTTGGTGTAAAAGTGTCTTATTAGGAGAGGTGCAATACCCCAGAATAAAGAGCTACAACTGGATGAATTTGTGTCACAATTAAAACAATGACATACCAGATACTTATCACCTTCAAGCACACATGCACAGCATTAGTACCAATCCTCTTCATAGGTACATTAAGTTCAGTATGACATCTTTACCATACCTCAATTTCAAACATCACCCTCTTCCACCATACCTATTCTGGCAGCCTTGTCCAGGTCAGCCATCTTGTCAACGTACACGTGGCATATGCCCTCAGCATGACCCAATACTGGGACACGCCCCCTCGCTTGCTCCATGATGCTCTTCACCAGATCATTCCCGCCCCTGGGGATAATGAGGTCAATCTTGTTGCTATAGGAGACGAGTTCTTCCACCTGCTCTCTGCCGTCCACCATCCCCACGGCTCCGCGATGGGCGGGGATTTCGCACTCCAGGGCCTCTTGAACGAGTGCATGGAGACACTTGTTACTATGGCTGGCCTCTCTCCCTCCTTTTAACAACAGACCATTAGCTGAAGCTATGGCTAGGCCAGAAACCTGCAAACATGAAATAACAATAAGAAATAATAAAAGGCTGATAACATTACAGTGGCCCAGATAAAACTCCCCTAATAGCATACTCTAATAATTACAGTGTTACCAAGTTCTGACCCTTCATAAAAATTAGATTGAAACTTTCTCACCTAAAGGGGTCTGGAAAAAAGCAAAGGAAAAAAGTGAGAAAAAACCTTAGTTGTCGCCGGGGAATCGAACCCAGGGCCACTGGCTTTAAGCCACCAGTGCTCTAACCACTAATACGACAACCCATGACTTCCAAGACTTCCAACTAAGATTTTTCACATTTTTCCTTTGCCTTTTTCTATACCCCTTTAAGTGAAAAAGTCTCAATCTAGTTTTTATGAAGGGTCAGAAATTGATAACTTTTATCATAATAGCTAATTGCTAATATAGCTCCGCCCAGCTGACTACGACACACACATCCCTAATCTTGATTGAGCTCATATAAAAACCAGCTCTGAATATGATTGGACATAAGCAGAATATCACTCATCAATATACAACTCGACCATCCCTACACAGTTTACATATACACATGTATACCTGAATCAGACAGTCTGGACGAGATTCAAATATCACCATGACGACCCCAATGGGCACAGTTTGCTGAGTCAGCACTAAGTCTCTTCCGACCAAGGTTTTTCTTACAGTCCTTCTGACGTGGTCGTTGCTCCTCACTGCCGCCGCCAACTGCTTTAGTCCATCCGCCAGTGTTTCAAGCTTCTCCCTGGTCAGCACAAGGCGTGACCGGAGGGCAGGGCTGAGAGAGGAGGCCATGTTGACGTCCATCATGTTAGCCTTGAGTATGTCTGACTCTCGACTGAGAACCAGTTCAGCCAGTCTTTCCAGAATGTGAGCTCTCTGAGCAGAGGAGAGAGAGAGCAATGCTGAACTCCCGGACTTGGCTAGGGAAATAGAGACATGAAGGATACGTTATAATTCAGACTAGCAGAGTATGTAGTGTGAATATGGGGTGGAGAGGTGGGAATTACGTTGAGAGAATTAGAACAATGTCTTGGAGACCTAAGATGTATAATAAAAAGTATCTGTCAATAGGAACGAATGTGTGTTTAGATATCTGAAAATAGATGACCTGAAGGAGACAATAAAATGGCCAAGCAAATTTGTATGTTTGAACATGCTATAGTGTTTCTTATTGGCGAGCGAGCGTAGCGAGCGAGACACTTACAGGGCTAACACAATTGAAAATCGGGGATGTTTGTTTATTTATTTATATATATGTTTGGACGTATGTATGTCATTTTGTGACGGGGTCGAACGCGGAGCGAACACAAAAATACGGAGGGTCAGTGTTCGCTCCGCGTTCGACCCCATCCCAAACTTCACTAAACAGAATCCTCGGTTTAACGACCATTACCCGTATCACCCTAGAAATTGAATTGTATACCGCTTTGAATTCTTTTGCGGGTGCAGTTAAAACTAAAAAACTTATGGGAGCTCCATTTCTATTCAAGTTAGTCGCTATTTGTCACAGTTATAAGCCCTACTCAACAGCATTAACTTGTAAATTCATTGTCCACTAGACGAACCACGAAGGTAAGTCTTGCGTAGGTATGTTCAGTTGTGTGAAAGTATTGAGCGTTACAATTACTATTAAGAATGTCACAAAGAAAACTTTAAATAACGTGACTTGATTTTGTTGCTTCTTTTTCAATTCAAACAGTTGCGGGGAGCGGTTACTATGGCATTGAAACCCCTTTACCACATACGTAATTTAAAAAATCGACTGTATTTTAGTAGCTTGAGTGTTAGTTGTTAAATCAATCATCAATAGTGTAGTTTAAGGCTCGCTCGCCATTTGTGCTCAAGCACACTACTAGTAACAGTGTATAAATGTGACCGTCTACAGGAAAACCGGGCACAACGCGGCACCCTTCGAAAAAAATTTTTTTGCACTTACAGAGTTGTCGGCGTCCAGATATTGAGCTCTCCAAGTTTATCGTTGTAGCTTAAGTCGTTCCCACTATAATAGACCTAACCGTTCCCTTCCGTCGGCTTGAAACAATACATTTTTAAGAAATCGATCGATCTTTTCTCGATATTTACGCACGCCGCGTTGTGCCCGGTTTTCCTGTAGATGGTCACAAATATAAACACATAATACTTAACATGACAAAACCCAAAATGTATGCTAACCCTTACCTTGAATGTCCTCCATAAGCCTGGACTATACTAGTACCACTTTCCAGATAATTATGACACAATCAACTCAAAAAAAAAAAAAACGACAATCTCTGACCACACCCCTTACCCATGTACCTACCATCCTCTGCTAATTGCTCCGTATTGGTGGCGAGCTCGAACTGGCCATTTCTTGTAATGAAAGTTCCGACTTGTTTTCCTTTGACGATGTCTAATATCGTCTCTCCTTGCTTGAGGCCATTGGCTATCACCACAGCTGTGTCCTTCTCCACTGCCATGATGGCAGAGTTCAACTAAAGATGACATTCACATGAAGACAGACAGACTTAGTGGAGGAGGTTTGAAAAAAATCACTAAAAATAAAAACAAAAAATAAAAACATACTCCCTAAAATTTCTGGTTAATGAGATGATTATTGCTGCCTGGCAATCATTACATATATAAATACTAGCAAGTACCCCACCACATAGTGGCGCTTGACCTATGGCAAAGTAAGAATGAAATAGCACAAGTCATCTTGCTCAGTTATCATTCCCTACCATTGGTTAACGTTACATAAGTTTCCCTCTCCTGCTCTCTTTTTTCTGAACAATCTCAGCTTTTATTATCCCCCACCTTTCCTTTCTTCAGCCCTTTCTACCTCTCTTGCTTCTGAACCTCTCTGTCCTATTATCATGATAGTGGACTTGAGCTCTGCGAAACTGTTGCCTTCTTTTTCGTACATTCACCTTCCTTTTTGAAACCGAAGTGGCCTTTATTGTCGATTCCACCCGCATTTTAGTTACAATTAGCTAATGTTGCGCTTTTTTTCCTTCTCTTCCGTTAGTCTCACGGGGCCACACCCTTTACTAAATTGCAAAGCGAGAAAAGGGTCTGGTCAAGTGAGGGGAAGTGCGCTGTACCGGACCCATGCAAAATTTCATGCAGGATATTTTTCTGGGGGGATGGGGGGCACACATATGTAGCAAAATATTTGGTTGATCACACCCATTTTTGCTGAAACAACACCCATTTGATTAAAAACCGTCTCTGGTCTAGAATTAGTGACATCAATCTTGGAAGACTAATATACAAACAACAAAATCACAGAATACCATTAAGTAGTAAATATTATTAATTGATTTCATGAAATTCTGGGGGGGGGGGAGGGGGATCCCAGGGCACCCCTACCTCTGTATGAAACCCTGCCATGAATTCCTGGGGAAAATGCGGTATTAATCATTGTGGGAGCCAGGAGAAGAAAGATCACAGAACAAGAGAAGAGAGAAGAAGAAGTAGAGAGACAGAATGTGTGTGTATGTATTGGAATGTGTATGTAATTTATTTGTTTGCATTCCTGAGTTGTGCGTCACTTCAGATTATTTCTAATGGTGTGCGCTATTTTGTGTGTGTGCTGAACGTTGCCATATTTGGTCATGTTCACGCAAGGAATAAAACTGAGTTGTGTCATGTGAGTAGTTCAGTTCTAGTGGTACTTGTACTTTGTTCGTGTGAGTTCATCTCGTCTCTGTGCCGTGCATTTTATTTAAGTCAATAAACGTTTAAATAACTTGCCTCGTTCCGGCGCAACGAGCGAGTCACTGGAACCAGGTGGCAGCGGAATCGATATCTAAGAGAGTGGCCAGTGTAAGAGTAGCCTGGTCTGCTTGTGTGAGGACAGTTCCTAGCCAACAAACTAAGACCTACCCCACAATCATGACACCAAATTACTACAAAATGTGAATTAGAAGTGTTGTGCTTATTGCTCTGCTCTCACAGTTCAATTCTATCTTGGAGAATGAAGCTGAAAAGAAGTTGGGAGTGACTTTGGATGAAGTATTGGAGATTCATAGAGACAGTTACTTGAGTAGGCTTTGTGATATGACATTTTTGAAGATGTCAGAACTTCATCAGAATATAGCAGAATTGGGATATTTCTTATCCTCTTCACCTGACAAGAAGAGAAGTCACTTCTGCATAAACAAATACTCACCATAGTTAGTTAAACGGAGCCAGTTAAACAGTGAACTGTGAGAGCAGAGCAATAAGTGCAACGCTTCCTATTCGCATTTTGTGGTAATTTGGTGCTATGATTAACACATTTTCCCCAGGAATTCATGAGTCCTGTACAGTGCACCCCCCTCACTTGACCAGACCCTTTTCTCACTTTGCATTTGGTAAAGGGTCTGGCCCCACGAGACTACTCTTTTGTTCCCTTTTAAACCTACGCTGCATTACCTCGCCGATTCCAACAGCTTTTTATAGTTAATCACCTTTTTCCTTCTCTCTTTCGTACTTTTTTCTTTCTTACTTTCGCCTTCATTTTAACACATACACCGCCTTCCCTCGTCTACTATTACACCCGGTAATTAATCACTTTCTACTGAATGTGACGATGCTTTACCAATTCAGATGACGCTTTACCTAACTGTTTGAGCTCATGAATCATTCATGAATACACACATTGTCGGTCGTCAGTTCTCGTCGTCGGTCATTGTTACTGACACACAAGCGTATTATTATATAGATTGCCTATAGCAACAGCAAAAACAAACACAATAAGGATAAAATGTACTCAATTCAATTCTCAGGAAATTTTTCACAACAGAGCCTCAGGGAGGTCACATCAACATTACTGAATTCCAGGAGGGCTTAGTCATTTTCATGAGGTTGATGAAAACTACGAGATAACGTCTTCATGAAGGCCATAATAAATTTCAAGGATGGGGGGGCGGGGCAGAAAAAGAGGGGAGGCTGAACCATTTCCAAAATTTCTTTTACTAAAAGGCCTAAAAATATCCTAGTAGTTTTAACTGTTACTAACTAACCAGATTGATTGATTTACTCTTTGGGTTATATTGAACATTATCGCCTCATAATAAATCATTAAAACTATCATGTGCTCCTTTAACAAAGAATGTAAATACATAATTAATATTAGTGTCTCTATCTCCCTTACCTTGCTTTCCATTCCACCTTTACCAACCCGAGACTTGGCCCAGAACTTGACGTCCATGCTATGCTCTGGGTAGTACGTGCGAATGAGTCGGGAGGAGGGGTCTGACGGATGACCAGTGTACACACCCTCCACGTCTGACATCAGGATGAGCAGATCTGCACCCAGAGCTCCCGACAGCTGGGCGGAGAGCTGGTCATTATCTGGAATATCCTGAAAACAAAAGAAAGAAATGTGACTAGGACAATAGGGTGATATCACTTTGATTATATGGCAGTTACCAAGACAATATAGTATTTATTACACAGAGTCAGAGTGTGATATGGTGAAATATTTCAAGAGCAGGCTAATTTATTTTCACAGCCAAAGGCAAGTGAAAATAAAGCCTGAGAGTGAAATATAAGCGGGTGTATTCCATGCTAGATATCTAGTTTGTACTATAAGTTGGTAACTGTTGGAGTGAAGTTGGCCATCACCCTCTAAGGGCTCCCTCACCCACAGCTGATATTTTAGCAGCTGCTCTGGTTGGGTAGGCTCCGCTAGAAGAGGAAAGGTAGCTGTAAAAACCCAGAAAACTGGCAAGCCAGAGCAGTTGGTTGCTATAACTACTGAGATAATGAGCTTGTGCAATACACCCATGAGATAACACTATGATGATAATGTGAATTATCTCACTGGTCATGATGTACACCTAAAAATAACACAGTGAAGATGCCTACCATAAATGTGTGTGTGTGTGTGTGTGTGTGTGTGTGTGTGTGTGTGTGTGTGTCTTCTTTTAAATATGATGTGATGTGCAGTTTATCATTAGAGAGTACAGAAACTTTTAAGCTTCTGACAGGTAGGTGCTTTTGTCCATTACCAACACGCGTGCTACTGTTGTCATGGAGTGGCTTTGTGTGTTGTTTACACTCTTGTGAGGCTTTCTGTGCCAGCCACCAGCTCTGTGGTGGCTGGCATGCTGGAATGGCAGCCACAGCAATAAAGATGGAACAATAAGGATTGTCTAGTGAATGCAGACATCTTGAGAGGTCTCGTGCTATAATAATAACTTCTGTCATTACTCCAACAACAACTAACAACAACTAACAACAAGAGTGGTAGCAAAATGGAGTTTGCACAAGGCACCTTGGAATGTTATCATAAAAGTATAGCTATTATGCCCCGAGCATTGGATGTCAACAACAACAACAATAATAACATAATAATAATAACAATAATAATAAATAAACAGACAGATGATCCAATAAAAGTAAATACATTTTAATTGCTACGCTCTCTGTTATTCCAAATGGCTAAACAACACATCAAACTTGACTTCTTTCCAAGCTACCCCTCCTCCCCCTCCCTCACCTGTTTCACTGCTGGGTCAGGAGCTACAACATCGTTGCCATTGAGCACTGGGACTATCTTCATGTTGAGGAGAGAAGACATTGTGTTGAGGAGGGAAGACTGACTGGACTGGTGGCCTAGATCATTACCTGTTAGTAGGACCTAAACATAAATAACAAACAACAACAAAAAATGTCAACCTACAACTAAGAATAGAAGCACCACTCATGATGTTTACCAAATAGATGTGAAATTAGAAAATTCTTATTGCTGGTGCTGATGTTAAATAATTAGACAGCCTAATCAAGTGAGTATATGGGCAGCTAAGTGAGCCCCACCCACCTCTCCATTAAAGCCCCTCCCATAACTTCACTCGGTTGGAATTCACTGTGCAGTCCTCTACTATCTTTACCCTTCAGCCTCACCAATCCTACAGATTCCTACACTTTAGCCCCACCCACCTTACCTGAGCACAGCTCACTCCATACTGAGCAAACATCATTTCATAGAGGGACATCAGCCCCGCCTGCCCAGCCGCCGCACATGCCCGCGGCTCCAGAGGTTCCACTCCCTGTCCCACAATGTCTGGCGTCTGGCGGTCAGAGAGGGTATGGCGAACGCTCTGAGACAGCTTCTGTTCCTGCTGCATCCTCAACTTCCCGAACGCCACAGCACCACTGGTTACCACAACAACTTCACGACCGTTGTTATGCAACCAGGAAATCTGGAAAACACAACAGATAAAATTCTCACAACTTGGTACCAATGACTGTTAATTAGATATACACAATTTATAATATTTTAGAGAGGAAGTGAAATTTGTGATATGTTGATATGACATACTTCTTACTAACTTTCCCACAACTCTCTGTCACCACCACAAACTGTGGAGGGAGGAGCAGCAAGCCACCAGTAAGTATGGTAATGATGGCTACATGTGTGGACATAATTGAACTGTCCTTCCACCACACACACATGCAGTGTGCATGTGAATTGTATATTACGCGTGAATTGCCTCAGGCTAATTACTTCCACAGAGCAATACAATAGAACATTTGGCAGAAGTAGGACCTCATTAGACGGCACAATACGTGACTCACAAGGGGGAGGGGAAAGGTCAGCTAGTCGGTCACTTCATAATTGGCACTTTACAATAAAGGTCAAAGTATAATCGATCGCGCTGAAAATAAATATCCAACAGAAAAGTGATAAAGAACAAGTGATAAAGAATAAGTGATAAAGAATAAGTGATAAAGAATAAGTGATAAAGAATAAGGGGCAAGTACTCAAACAGATTCAACTAAATCATTTAAATTACAGCTGCTGTAAGTAGCTATATTTTTTTCTCTACCTGTTCTACTATGCTTGCCAGTCTTCCCAACGCGATGCCACACTCATCGTCCCTGGTGATGACAGCAGAGCCCAACTTCACCACTATCCTCTTACTCCTGGCCAAGTCAGACCTGTAAGCTGCAATTTTCCGCACTTGTTCAAGCTGGTGGAGATTACTCATGTACCCATCAGCTCCAGAGTGGGTGCCAAATCTACCAGAATGTTGCCTTCGACTGGTAGAGGCAATAACGTCACCACTTCTCTTAGCTAAACGTTGCCACATTTCTACTCTCTTTTCTTACTTCATCCATTCAGCTAGTCTGGCGTAGCCGACCCTTTACCTCTTCTATATTGGGGAATGGGGGAGGAAAGGGTCTGGGGACAGTAGTACTAATGACCAGTTCTAGCGCCAGATTCTGGCGCTAACCACTAATTTTAAAAGTTTACCGCAGAGGTTTACTGGCCTCCAGTAGCGCGCGTCTGTGGCAATGTGAAGCATCCGGCTTGCACCAATAAAGCTAAACAAAAATACTGATCCAAAAATGAAAGCATAAAATTATCACATAAATATGTGCGCATGCGTGGTTTAAAAGATGCTGAGCTATAGTTGTTGTTCTGCAAAATGGAAGAATCCCAAAGATGCTCCTTTGCAGTAGATGTAGTTGCCTGCATAGGCTGTGGGTTAAATCTTTCCAATCTGTCAGGGAATGGAGGGACTCACTGTTGCCATCTCTGCCTACTGATGTTGAAGCTGTAAGTGATGATAAAGTTTATACAAAGGAAGGGGACTAAAATAATATAGCTAGATAATTGGGAGAGATGCATAAGTCCCCCTTCCCCACTCCCTGGATATGACCTTGGCTGTAATTTTTAAAACCTTAATATTATCGTCAATATGTAGGAAACACAAGGAGAACAGGGAGAAGAATTTGACAGTGCAGCATTTTGCATCTTTGATTCTTCTGAATCGGGCACTGAATCAGACACTGAATCAGAGTCTGAGTCTGAAGAAGAAATGTCTGAGCAAGAAGAGAATGATATTAACACAGATGAAATGTTCTCTTCTAGTGATGAGAGCTGCACATCAGATGATTTTGCTCTTGATAACATGACTGAGGATTCTCTTGTATCTCAAGAATTGCAGATTGCAAGACCACCAGAAGTATTGGAAAGATCTCTTCTAATACAAAAAGAATACAGCAAGCCAGCATGGAACGGGTTTCGTTTGTGTGGGGACAATTTAGATAAAAATGTTCGAAGACGTCACATGCGTTCAGACAGACAGACTGAGTCGCTGCACTATTTCTACTCGTATGGTGTCCTAAACAGAATAGATTTTAGTGCTCTATCTGATGTTAGAATTGATAATTCATGTTTAGATGTTAGATCAGTTGCTAAGTCATTGTTGCCGACACCACATGACGACCAATCCTTGAAGGCCAACATTTCCATACTGATATCCAGGATACTATGCACTCATCTTCCTTATTTTGGAATGACTTTTGATGGTCTTGTTGATTGGCATATTAAGCATCGTTATTACAACGAAATGAGCAGCAAATCAGAAGTGGTAAGCTTTATTCATACTAGCTTTACATGAGTGTGCAGAGACATCAGTTAATTATGTGTTGTTGTGTCAGGATATTGTTTAAGTGTTAAATTCCAAAAAGCGTGTGTATTAAATGTATGTATGTATAATGTATGTATGTATGTATGTATGTATGTATGTATGTATGTATGTATGTATGTATATGTATGTATGCATGCACGCACGTACATACGTATGTATGTATGTATATATATGCATGTATGTATGTACTACAGATTCCTCTTGGTGTCCTATTAAAAAATGAAGCAAAAGGAGGAGATATGGTAGATATAATGGCTCATTTACACCAGTTTGTTCCGTCTGTCTCATGGACTGAAGAAGTAGCTGTTGGCGAGGCTGACAGAGTAGAAGTGGTGAATGAAAGGATGCACAAAGTAATTATTGGTGGAGATCAGATGACTGCAGCTAGAGCCAAGTCAGCTATAAAGGCTAAACTTAATGGTGAAACACCATCAAAGCGGCTAGAAGGTCTCATTCCTACTTTGGAGGATTGGCATACAAAGGCAAACTTATTGGGGGTAAGATAAGTAAACAGAACGTATAGATAGTAGATGAGATTAATATTATCTTTTTCTGTATAGGTTCTCTGGAAGTACTATTATTCGGCCCAAGTCAGTCACTGAACATGGGACACTTTATCAACTTCGAAACACTATTAATCGCAGTAATGTGGTCAAAGTGCCGATTGAGAGTTTTGACGCATGTGATGATTTTATCGTTTTGGTTGTAGAGTGTCTTATAGTTGCTGCTGCCATGAAAATGCTGGGTATGTCAGAAATGCATGAAATTCCAACTACAAATTATGCTCCCAAAGGTACAGATACTTGGATGGAGCCTGAATGTGAGAGAGGGAAAGTCTTAAATCATATTATAGATGATTTCATGAAGACATTTTTCTCATTTACGTACAACTCTTCTGCATCGGACCCTCAAAGCTCTTCTTCTCGTCAAGATGACAGGATTTACTTGTATGCGAAGCAAGCATTGAGTTTTGGATTGTTTTATCTGGAATTCCGAGATGCCATCAAGGAAGGAGATGGTGATCGAGTTTTGCGTTGCTACAGGTATATGCTGCCTATTTTTCAAAACTCGGGAAGAAAAAACTATGCAAACGAGACCCTAAATTTTCTTCTCAACTATGATTATATTTTATCTAAGCGCCAAGCAATGGAATTTATATGGACAAGATTCATTAACGTACATGGTTGTCCTGGGAAAAACATTCCCAATGATCTTCATTGTGAGCACCAGATACGTATTTGTAAATCAGCTGTTAAGAGCCTTGGTGTAAATCAGCTGTTAAGAGCCTTGGTGCAAACAAGACACCCCAGTGCATTCAGCGAGTAGCAGAGGCCCTTGGAACAATATCAGCAGTAATGGACACTTTTGATGCAGACAACAAAATTTCAGATAGTGGTTCTTCTGCTCACAATGTGCCGAACTCAAGAGCTGACATGAACATTATTCTAAAAGAGTTACAAGAAATGTCTATTTTCACTGAAATTACTGGCAGGTATTACCCATCTTTCCCCAATCCAAGGAATATTCTGCATGCGAAACCTTCAGCTGTGATTATTGATTGGATCCAGGGACATGTAAAATTTTAATGTAATTAATGAATTGACAATATTACAAATACACAAATGATTTTTGATTATCAAAACAAGATCCACATTGACAAACACGCTTACAAACATCACAACACATGCACTTGTAATCAGTTTGAAATGGTTTGTAATTGTCTATATTTTGAAATAATAAGTTTCGTCTGCAAATAGTGCTATTATTCTCGTATTGTAGCATTGATTTCTCGCACACAAATTTCCCTCCTCGCTTGTGGCTTAAGAGTAAAGCTAACGAGTGCTTTCCATCTCTTCCACCCCTACCAGTTTCTTGAATATAGGCATCTATGTCTTCGGGTGACCCCAAATGAATTACTTGCCTTACATCGCGACAATCGACTCCTAACCCAAATGAAATAGTTGCACACACTATACGTAGCTGGGATTCTGATCCAAATGATTTGATGATCTGGTTCTTTACCTCCAAGTCAGTGCATCCGCAAAACATTTCCACCAATCTGAATTTTGATAGGTCAGGAGCTCCAGTGGGGTATGTGAACTTCTCTTTTAGCCCATGCTTAAAATACATGTATAGACTACTACAATCATCATACCTTTGGCAGTAAATAATTGTTCTAGGTGCTCTTACTCCATCCGTACGTAACCGATCGAGTAAGGGTGCGAAAGTGTCTATGTTATTAAATTTACTTACGGCATACACAATATTGTTCTTGCAAGGTGACATTACAATAACAATAGGATTCTGTAGGCCAAGTATTTCAGACACGCTGGTACGAACTGTAGTAGTTGCTGTAGCAGTCAAGGCCAAAAGGTTGACAGACTCAGGCAAAATACTTCTGACTTCACCTATATGGGTCAGGATTGGTCTAAATGTTTCTCCCCTGCAATTATCAACAGCCAACATAAAATATACATCTTCTTGCATAGTTTTAATGTATAACTGGCTTGCATTTTTAGAAAAACCTATTGTAAACAACTTACCATTTCTTAACAGTATGTGCTTCATCAATAATCATTCCCTTCACTCTTTGTCTATAGTCATCTCTCTGCAAAAGTTTCCGCCACTTTGTGAAAAACAACAGCTGATGCTCAGCTCTATACACACTGTCCAGCATAGCTGCACTGGACTCTCCTGTGACACTACCAGTAGCTACACCCTTGGACGAGTAGAGCTGCACCTATATGTACAGTTATCAGCTAGTTGATTAGCAAACTTCTAATAACATTAAAACAATATTTACTTGATCTTCAATGATTGCTGTTAGTGGTGACACTACTATGATGATGGAAGGTAGTGGTGGTGAGTCCAGTAAATAAAAAACTTCTGGCAAGCAGACGTAGCATAAACTCTTTCCATAGCCAGTGGGAAGAATTGCAAAAACGTCATGTCCTGTAACAAAGCTTACTACCACTTCCTCCTGTAAGCTCTTCAAGCCGCTGTATCCCAAGCGCTTAGCTACTCCTTCCGCCACCACTTTTACAGCTTCAGCTCGGTCTCCACTAGCCATACCTTTGTAGCCTCTCAAGTTTGCAGAAAAATTCGCAATCAAACGGCTATCCGTAATTAAACCAACTGCCACAGACGCGCGCTACTGGAGGCCAGTAAACCTCTGCGGTAAACTTTTAAAATTAGTGGTTAGCGCCAGAATCTGGCGCTAGAACTGGTCATTAGTACTACTGTCCCCAGACCCTTTCCTCCCCCATTCCCCAATATAGAAGAGGTAAAGGGTCGGCTACGCCAGACTACCATTCAGCCACATCTTTTTCCTTTCTTTTGTACTCCCGCAGGGGGATTGACATTTATAACGCGCGCGCCACAGCTTATAATCCGGTCCGCCCCCACTCTAACGACCTTTTACCATACCCTCCCACAATTTCTAGTAGTCGTCAATGGAAGATGATTTTGAAGCAGGTCCTTGGAAAATCACATCCAGAAGGAGACATATTCTGAAGTCTAACTGCGAGAAGAAGTTAGAAGAGGGATGTGATAGGGATAGTCCTCAGAGATGCTCAGTGTGCAGGTATTTTTGACGTTTGGTCTTCCCTAAACCTAAAGCATTGAAAATGATAAGCCTGGCTGTTGGTCAGGTTTAACCAGGATCTTGATCTGCCCTTGCCAGAGATGGTGTTCCCAGACAGCACCCTGAGGTTAGAGCATGTCAGTGGAGCTGTGCTTGAGTTTGTGGCCTTGGACGCTCTAAAGTCGGTCAACAACTCTGAGGAGCCTCTCAAAATAGCAGCTGCTGCAGAATGGAGCAAGGAACGGTCAGTGAAGTGGAGGAGATGAACTGTCGAGTGTGATTCTTAACTTGCGTTGCTAATTTGGCTTGAGGAGTTGGTTTTGAACCGAATTAGGCTAGAAAGAATGGGTGTGGTGCTTGGTACCTGGCGTGTATTAGTATGAGGATAGAGTAAAGTCATGTGTGGGAAATAAAGATAAGTCACAGATGAAGGCAGGAACGTCAAGTCGTTTATTTCATTTATGTTTATTTTTCTATATTGTTGTTGTTTTTGTTGACAGAATGGAAGGATTGCATGAAGTTAAGGATAACATGAAACCTTTTGACTGGACTTACTCTACTGACTACAAGGGAACTTTGTCAACAGTTACAAGCGCTACTATGGAGGTAATTTGGTCACATGATCTGTCTCGTAAAATGTTCTATTTAATGTTTATTTTTAGCTCAGTGAAACTTTGGAGAGAATAGACTACGAGAAGTTGAAGACCCAAGAGAGGATTGCGTTCTATACGGACGTCATCCTGTTTGAAGATGAACTGGCGGACAACGGGACAGCCATACTCAGTGTGAAGATAGTGAGTTCAGTAGCGCAGACTTAGCTGGAGCTACGTTATGATTCTTCTCTATATTTAGCGTGTAATGGCCAGCGGTTTCTTCATTCTTCAGAGGTTCTTCTTAAGAGTGGACGATGTTCTAGTCAGATTGAATGAAACCAGGTTCCACCACCAGGTGGGTGTGGTTGGGAAGTATAGTCTATGTATTTTGACTATTTGATTCTTAAAATAATGAAGACACTCGTACGTAGCCTTGAAGTTGTAACTTGTGCTACTTCCTTACCTAAAAAGATAGAATGTGAACCAGAATGTGTAATAAATTCATGCTGCTATTCATGTTTTGGTATCCATGACACTAGCAGTTCAATTGTGTGTGATGCACAATTGACTGAAAGCTAGTAAATGTGTGTGGGGAGCTAGCTCTCGAAATTTTTGGGGAGAGTCGTTGGAGCACAATGCATTTGAACAATACATGAAGCAGAAACAGCACTAAAACTCCAACATGATTCTTTTAATATGGGCACAAAAGTGACATTTCTTTTTTCTTTTGTGGGATAATACTGAACTAGAGTGAGTGTGGTAGTAAATGTATTGGAATATAATGTGGGCTGGTCTCATGCACACACACACACACACAAACTCACTATGTCATGGTTCTTCCTGTGCAGGCTGGTTCCAATTACATACTCAGAGAATACACAAGGAAGGAAGCCAAGATGGAAGAGATGAAGGTGAGCATTACTTGGAAATTTCCTTTTTTTTTATTTTTTATTTGGTCACCTGTGCCAAGCTAAGATTTGAATGCAGTTCCAATAGATATTAGTCAAGAGAAACTAAGTGTGTGTATGTCTGATTAGTCAATAGACTTTGCCTATAAGTTAGAACCCTCAGATATGATGTTATGGAGACTGGATATCTACAATGCACATTGTTCATGTGGTTAATAATTGTTAATTTTGTTTCTGTGTTTGCAGTTTTCGACTAGCATTCTCACCGACCCCAACAAACTAAGTGAATCTTTACCAGTCAAAGAACTCCTCGTCCACAAACTAAAACTACCCGACTCTCCACCACCCACTTAATTAATATGTATAAAAAAATATGAATGAATGCTGAAAGGCATTTCACTTAGACCAGCAAACAGTCTGAATATGCCGACTCAGCTAATCTAGAAATGAAGCGGTCATGAACGGGAGAGATGTAGGAGTGGTCAGATAAAGAGAAGAGGAAAGCCTCATGATAAGAGAGAGGGAGAAGGTGAGTGTTGTCAATGTCACATGATGCCAAGATCATGTGACTGGAGAAGAAAGATCATGTGGTGTCACATGACTAGAGAGAGGTGGGTCATGTACTGCCCTTCCACCATTGTTTAAATTGGTCTGTAACGCTGGACAACAGTGAGGGTTGATGGGTCTCGGGTGGGCGTGGCATTTCCTGTAGTAACACAAAAGTGCATTCAATCAACGCACCACACATCAATGCTGTCTCCTTACTCCTTTGGCCATAGTTAACAAAATATCTTGAAATTGCTTCTCGTCTACATCTTTAAAAGTCACTGATAAACCAGCTTCATCTGTAGTGTGGAAACAACAAAAAACAAACAAACAGATAAATCATGTGACTGTCACATGATAACACCCATACAAGTTAGTTTAGTGGAATAGTTCACCAAAATTGGATGCAAATCATATTTCCCTTCACAAGCAATTAAAACCAGGTGTTGATCTGGTAGAGCAGGCTCATTTACTTTGGTACCACACAGACTTCACTAGAAATGTTCACTGTATATAGGTGAGTTGCTCCGCTGTTTAAGTTTCTTTAATTCTTGGTTGTTGTTTTTTCCCCTTATGTTCCACCTTTCCCCCTTAATATTGATGCACATGACAAATCAGAAACTAAATGGAGCAATTTATGTTGAATTTTCAACCAAATTACTACCTAATCCACTTCAAATCTTTCTACACTCCACAGTAAATGATCCATCATGCAATATACTACAATATAACACCCAAACAATACAATGTAGATATCTATAAAAAAATCTACACTTAACTGTAACACTGTATATTGAATCATCAGTACACCACTACAGGAACGTTTCTAATATCAGTCAGCTATTGGATATTTTATTGGCTATATATCCGTATAGATGCACACCAACTCACTGATGCTAGGATCATACAAGGTCTTGAGGGATTCCTTTGCACAATTCTTTGCCTGTTGCTTAAAACTATCTTCACTGTCCTTGTCCAGTGTCATGTCCTCCCAGGTTTCTGACTCATAGAAGCAGCTGGCCATGTAATGAACGACATCCCTACACACACACTCACTCACTTGCTCACTATTGCTGATGCTCAACATACTTAAGATTTTTGCTCAGAGTATTGAAGTTGTGTATTTATTACTATTTGTGCCGCTAATATTTACTGCTAGATTACACTACGTCTAACATTGGTCTCGTCCAACAACGATTCCTTAATGGATTATGCTCACCAAATATGACTCTTCCCGGGTTCCCATGATAATCCACGCAGAAGGTTCAGAGATCTGACATGCATATATAAACAACAGCAATGGCACTGCAGCATGCTGCTTGTGTGGCAATGCTTGTTTTAAAGATCCACCACTTACCCATTGTCTTTGTGGATGTATGGATGAGATACTGGAGATAAAAACTTTACCATGGGCCGCAAATTAGGAAATCTAATTAGGTAGAAATTTCATTGATTTCATCAACTACACAATAGTCACTCTTACCCATCAGGGATGTAAATTGTAAAACGAAACACCCCAGAGCAAAAAGGACCCGACTTTATGAATATAACACCGTGCCATTCTGAGAGCATCACAGGAATAATTCATATTACTGTACTGTAGCATGAAAATAAACCTACCGTGAAGAGAGTTAACGGAAGGAATGACATAGACACCACGATAATGGTGAAGATGCAGCAGCTTGCTAGAGAGATAAAGAGGAATGATACACCAAGTTACATGACCACCACCATCATTACACATACTACTCCAACAGAAGGTCTAGGTCGGAGAAGTGCTCCTTGACTTCTTCTTCAAGATGGCAGGTCGGCGATGGCGCTGTAGAAGAAGGTGTTCTGGGGGTAACATCTACTGGAAGGGCTAGAGAAGGAGCAACGAACTGCCTCACAGGAGTTCCAGGCGGCTTAACAATCTCTGAGTGGAAGGGAGACCAAGGACTCCCTAATATAGGTGACGACGCCGGTTTCAAAACAATATCTCCTTCCATTTCTTTGCATTTAGAACGGAACGAACGGAGTACTAAGAAGGGAGAAGGCGGGATAAGAAGAATCAAAATGGTAAAGTATCATTAATGACTTCCATTTATTACAAAATCGACTAGACCGCACCATTTACGCGAAATTTTGAGGACAGGATAGGTGGTGGGTATATGGTAAAGGATACATACATTATTGGTACAGTATCGTTAACGCCTTTTTGCAGCGTGTGTGAATGGCAGTAGTCATTATGTGACAAGTCTTTCGGTTTACAGGCTGAAATGGTAGGTCAGCTTGGGAAATCGGTCATGCAAATGCTAGCAGGTGGAAGGAGATTACTCATTTTCCAGAAGAATTACAGCACATCAACGGACCTGTACCTGAAACATTTACAGTCCAATTTTCGTAACTGCTCGAACCAATTGTGGATTAAACCAAGCACGTTAAGAGCTATTGGAAGGTTAAGGACCTCTATATGTTTTCAAGAAAAATTGGAGGAGAAGGACAGTGAAATTCCTCAGTTTTCAGACCTCATTCAGCCAGAAGAATACAAAAATGTGTTTAAGAAAATGAAAGACTCCTATTATCAAGAACTATTTGACAAAATGACTGAAGACCTTCATGTGCCTGAAAGGCTCAATATGTTTAAGACGCACTTGAACAATATGATGTTAGCGAAACTGGGGCACCCTATAACAGAGAATGTAACGGCCAAGAGAGCGGCTGTGATAGAAGGACTTATAATTATGCACTTTTTTGACAAATGCAAGACAGCAAGAGACAAGGAGTTCTACTTCTCTACTGTGTACTTGTTAGAAGATAATATTATGAGTCCAATGGGTGTTGGTCTACTTGCTAAGTGTGTGGAATGCATGGTAGAATGTGGGTGGAGTGAGTTAGGAAAGAGGAACGTCAGGTCAGTATTCGATGGAGGCTGCAAGTTGAATACTTCAGCCATTTTGAAGCTAATGCATGTATACTTCAAACGAGGAGACTTGGAGTTTGTTACAGAGCTTATGGCAAGCTTGGATGTGGTGATGATGAAGAAGTCAAAAACTTTCAATATAGAAGTGGACAAATCTTTTGATGAGCTGATGCAGTCATTGATCAGAGATATCCTAGATGGAGACAGCTGCAAGCATGAGAGGAAGAAGCTGGTTAGAGATTTACTGTTCTTGTACCAGCGAGATGAGGGTCCACATGGCTGGTGTGAGGAGAGAGCTAAGGAATTGTCACACCTTCTACTCAAGTAAGCAATTTGCGAGTTTCTAATAACAAACATTTTAAGTGACGTTTTTTTTTTTAGATCTGGCAAGTATTCTATCAACACGTCTCCAGTTCATTCCGAGTAAGAATCTATTTGTGCTTTGGTGGAGTGGGAAGATGAAATGGCGGGAAGAGGGAAGACTAATTAGAGGACTAATCAGAGGAGGGAAGACTAATTAAAGTACTAATTAGAGGAGGGAAGACTAATTAGAGGACTAATAGAGGAGGGAAGACTCATTAGAGTACTAATTAGAGGAGGGAAGATTAATTAGAGTACTAATTAGAGGAGGAAAGACTAATCATTTTGTTATCGTGCGAAATGTAAAATAATAATAACTTGTATGTACTTCTGTGACCTTGAGCATGCTCACTCATGCATGGTACAATACTATAGCATCAGTTTCTCTCTCCATTGTGTCCATCTTCTTCATTCCTCTCATTATTACGACTCTTACGTGTGAATTTTAGTGGCAGGTGTTCTAAGTGTGAGACCAAGTTGTTGCATACGGGTATACCCAGTGAAGACCAAGCTCGACTCAGACTCAGAATATACAGAATCATTCGAAGACTAGAGGTGAAGTTTAAAGGCGTGGTTTCACAGCAAGCGAGTCCGATCAGAAAGCTGGTGAAAGCTGCTCGGAGCAAGGAGTATGGTTTAGTGGTAGATGGTCTCAACGCTGTGTACTGGAGCGAACATCCAAAGGTCATTTCAAATTAAATGTTTCTTATCGCTAATACCAGCTTATTATCACCTTGGATTGGCCCGTAATTCTTTAGTACTTTTTAAAATCATTTTCAAATTAATCCATGGAATTGAAAAGGCTGGTAAAAAGTTCTCTTTTTTTTAGGTTGTATTTGTAAGTCTGCTTTGCTTTAGTTTAACTAGATAGCTGCCTAGTAGATAAAACATAATAAATTAATTAGTGAAGGTTCAGATACCGGACTACGATGTTTACGTTTTTGTCTTACACATTTGTGATGATGTAATAGATAAGGAAGCATAGACTTCTTACGTCCATGAGAAGAATCACAGACAGACCGAAGTTAGTCATTTTGAGAAATTATTGCAAGATCAAGTCAAGGAATATGTTATTTAAAAATGAAAAAGACTTCGATATCTTTTATGTGGATGACAGGTACTTTGTGACATCAATTCTCTCAAGCATGTTCATTGTCAGTCTGTTCAATACTAACTCTATATAGAGCTCACTCACAGATTCTCACTGCTTGCTTTGTCAGAGTGGAGCACAAATAGTTTTAACTGGAAAATAATATACAACACATGTTTATACCTTGACAAAAATAGTCTTATACACTATGAGGTTGATAAAAACACAAGAAAGTAGAATAATTTGGTAGGACATGGATTATTTTTTTTAAAGGAGCATTCTCTACCTGCCTCCCCCCACCCGCCCCCCCTCCCGCAGCTGAATATTATTGATACCTCCATGATAACATTTACCACTTCCATAATTTAAAGAAAATAAAACGCCCCGTCAAATTTCAAAAAAGGTGATTTGACCCTTCTCAAGTTTTCTTTAAAAAAATGCCCTGGTAGGAGTTTGTTGTGGATACAAACTTGACATTATTATTTGGGCAATATTAACCAGTTGGCGTCAAACCATTGCCAGCAGTAGGGTCAGCAGTAGGGCCAGCATTAGGGTCATGCCTACAATCCTCATTGTTTATTTGTTATGCTGACATTCCTGCATTTTGTTTTCAATTTCACCTTTGTGTTCATTTCTTCATGCACTGTGCTCGTGTCAGCCATTTTGATTTTTTCCCAATTCCAGAGCTCTCATTATACTGTCACTTGACTACTTCATTAGTAAGCCGTCAGTGTATTTAAATTGAATTATAAATATTAGTATGACTATGGAATAAAGTAGAAATGCACCATTGTTGTGTGTCAATAAAATGGCTGGTCATTTGTCATCTTCTCCTGTGGTACAGTGTGGATGATGACCTCTATGTGATTGCTGCTGGCTTGTTCGGGTCTCCTGACATCTTTGCGCTGACTGGGGACTTCTTTCGTGATAAAGGAAGTCTGTTCAATGACATTGAAATGAACAGGATTCTTAGACGATGGAGGAAGACTCACCTGCTGCAACTCGAAACTATCACTAACACTTACCTACAGGTAGGATTGTTTGTTGGTTGGTTTGCCATTAATACAGGTTTAGTTTGCAGGAAGTTATACTGAAGTAGCTATTTGTATATTGCTTCCAATTAGTTGTTTTGTAATATTGAGGAGTGAACACAGCTAAAGATAGAACCTATTAATAGATGCATTCACTATTTTTAACCCTCAGCGTGCATGCGCAAGCAAGAGGGTTAGTAATTGTCCTGTCTGTCTGTCACGCTCTGATTTTGAAGATTACTGACAATTAACCCTTGATTTAGGTATGAACTTACTCAGGATGAAGATTTAGGACCTTTTCTTGAGCTACTTTTTTTAATTTCGGGCTCATTGTTGAGAAAACATGAAGCTTTCAGCTCCGCGTAGTACCAGCTTTTGTGGATAATTCCCCTTAGTGGCATGGCATAATCACATGAGCAAATAATTTCTTGCAGCCAGCGGTGTAGTGTGCTTTATTATGCTCAGGGAAGTTGACGGAGTTGAAAGGAGTGAAGTTTCGCGTTGAAAATGTATACCAGTGAGTGTTTCTGGCTAATTTAGCTTCTTCTCTTATGAAGACAGCGTTGAAAATGTACCATTTTCATTGCTCGAGCTATATTGATGCCTCATTAAACTAGCTAATAGATTACTTGTTGTTTTGGATGGAGACCTTATTGTAATAGCTAGGTAGTGTTTAATAGCGCTGAGGGTTCTCATCACCTTTGGTTTTTCATTATCTTTTGAATTACATTTAGTCTTTAAATGCACAAGTGTTATTATTAACACTTGGCAAATGCTATATATCTAGTTAGTTCTTTTACTTAATGACGTACGTATTGTATTATAATACTAGTGATGTTTTGCAGTACAAAGTGCACATGAGCTTGCATAGCTGTAATTCAATAAGTCGTTTTATACTAGTCGTGTGCTTTCAATGTCAGTTTGTTCTTTTTAATTGATTATTCCCATTGTGCTGAAATTGTTGTTACTATTGTCCTACTGTAAAAAAATTACGAATCTTATTTTAAATTGTTCCTTTTTTTTAATTAGAAGGCAAGAAGAGTAGATGACCAGTTCATTGTTGAGTAGATTGTTCAGCTAACTATACATCATCCATCATTGTCATGATGGGTTTGTGGAGAATTAGACTCCATAGTTTGGAGTCCCATCATTACATGAAAACTCTAATCATGTACATATACCTCGACTATAGCTCAGTGAAGCACCAAAGGTGTGAACCCTCAGTGCTATTATACACTAGCTAGCTGTGGGGAAGTGAGGCACTCTAATTCAACTAATCGGACCCACGGAGTCAGTTTATTATCCCCTTGCACAAAGAGTTATTAAATCTCATGCAGACTTCAAAAATAATGCAAAATGACTGACGGAAATGATGGCCTGTTGTTACAATAGCAGCTCGTCATCTCCCTGCTGTAAATATATTATCCTAACAGGTCCAGAGGCCCTAATGGAAATGCCCAACAACAATAACACAAAACAACAACAGACAGTTACATGTTGGACACAAACACACATAGTCACTTGTCTCTACACATAAACTATGACACAAAACAACAATTGACAACTACATTATCACATGTCTCTAAGAGTTGTCGTAAATCTCTATGTGGGAGGTGTCAGATCCTGCTGAGCTCTTCCCACAGAGCTATTACAATATCATTTCTCAGACCAATCAGGCATCTGCTGTGCAATGAAAATGGTAGATGGATTCTTAAGAGAAACTAATCGTGCAACTGACACTCACCTATAGTTCCAACGAGAAATTCCAATTCAAGCACACTCGTTAGCTTCTCAGTATAGAACAAACTACCGCATACCACAAGAATTTAGTTACTCGCGTCATTACTTGACAAAAGGAGGCGTTGCCCACAAAAGCTAGTGCCTATGCAAAGCAAAGCTGATAGCTTTGCGTTTTCTCAAAAATCAGCCCGTAGCACAATAAAAGGTCTTAAATCGTTGTTCTGGGTAAGCATACATAATCAGCGGTTCGTTGTCGGTAATCTCCTAAATTAGAATGTGACAGACAAACAGACTGTCAGGACTAATCGTCCCTCACATGCATACACACTGGGGATAATAACTTACTAGGTATATAAATTGATAATGTTCAATAATGTGTACACACATATAGCTATATATTGTTGACTTTATGTACTCCTTATTATGTCTTGCATTGATGAAGTAGCCAGTAAATATTGTCATCATTGGTCTTCAAGAAGTACATCATTACAACTTGAGTACCTCACCATGGCAACCTACCTATGAATATCACTATATCAACTAATATCTTCTATCATTTTATTTAGTGCCGACCTGGGTACAAAGTACAGTCACCTGAAGCAGAATATAAAGGCCACTCCCACATTGTATTTTCACAGGAATCTACCAACTTTAGTGTGTGTATTGATAGTGTATGGTAGAGATATAGTTTCACCACACGAGATGTACGTGTAATTCTTGTGTCATATTTATAGTTTATTTATTATTATTACTGCCATCTCTAAAATATTCTAACCATGACCATTACTATGTGTCTTATATCTGGCTATGATTGGCTGCTCAACTAATGTCTGATGGATAAGAGAGGTGTGAATAGCCACAACTTTTTATTAACAAAGAGATGATATTGTTGGGATTAGCTAGCTACCTTTCGTACTATAAACTAATCTCTTAATTTCATATTATTGGGCTAGCGAAGCATGACCCTCACTAATTTCAATTGAGATTTTGGTATACATACATATATATATATATATATATATGTGTGTGGCAAAGTTCAAAGAGGTCGATGCGTGTCCACCCCTGGAGGCTACTTTAAAACATTAACATTAGCGCTGGTGCAAGAAATTTGGAGAAAAGACTTCTAAATAATGCCAGGGAAATAAAGGCCTTGAAAACCAATTGTCCAATAGTCAAGCCAGGAAAAGAATACAAGAAGTGAACTGCTGTAAAATGTGTACAGTCACACATCCACTCACAACTCTACATCACAAGAATACAAAATTTTCTATACATACACACCAACACATAATAGAGTATTGATCTAACCACAGCAAAAACTAACTTGTACCGCTAAGTAGCTTGCACATGTATATATATATATATCAACTAGAATAGGTGGGAGGTGGGCTGTTTCATAAGTGTATGAATGTTCAGCTCTTAGCTTGTTGGGATTAACACTAGCACTATCTACCCTAGAGCAGTTATGGAAGTTATTAAGCTCCTGTGGTCATGTATAGATAATCGTTCAAGTACTTCTAGTAGTATGCGAGTATTTCAACCCTTTGCCTATCCTGCTGCAAGCTATTGTGTATCATCATACGAGACTGAATGAAACAATCATAGATGCTTCATCAATTGCAACTTAGAGGAACTGTCTATGTCCTCGAGGTGTTACCAGTCTCGATGGCCAGAAGCAATAGCTGCTAGCTACAGAGGCACTGATATAGTCTCAGAAAACTGATCGATGATATCTTCAACAAAGAATTGAAATGATATTGTGGAGGCGAGGAAAGCAGCTGGGGAGTGAAGTGAAGGCACAGCAAAAGATTGAAGCCACCCAGATTACTTGGAAAGCTCGCCTTCAACCAGGATCAGTGACACTGGACCTCCCGCAATCAACTCCGGGGTCTGTCTAATGAAAAGATCAAACTTAGCAGTGGTGTTTGAGATGTGGCTGGACAGGCAGTTCTGAGTGAAAGGCAAGGCACAAAATGGAGAAGGGCAGTTTCTAGCTGGGAATCTCTCAAGTCCAGCAAAACACTCAAAGAAGCCTTCAATTTATAGAGTCTAGAATGAAAGACATCCTCACCAAAATTCCGTGGTCCTACAGAGCTGTCCAGGAGTGTGAATCCATGACAAGTGATAGGTATGTCAGCTGACAGAGAAGAGTGATGTCTTTGGGTTTGTACAGGAGGGATTTGCCATGTGTAGCCCCAAAGACAGACCAACTTCCTCAATGATGGGAAGGGCAGTGGTATTTCAGGAGTGCCCATTCATCAAGGTACCAGACATTGAAGGCTGGTCACAAAATATACTGGAGTAATCAATGTTCAATATTGTCAACTACAATTTTTGATTATATAAGATGCAAAATAAAACAAAAATACCATGAAGATAGTGCTGTTACCAAGGTGCTTTAATTCATTATGTTATTGGTTTCTTTCTCTTTTTCTCATTTTGGTGGTGATATAGTTAAGAAAATTTTGTTAGTGTGTAAGGCATGCGATGAATCCATCTTATCTTTCGCATCTGACAGGGAGACCGCGCAAACAACATTCTTGCACCTTTTATAAAATAACAATTCTTTTATCAATGCTTGCACTACTCAAAATTAATAAAAACGCTAGATACCGTTAGCCAGAAGGGAGGATACAATCAGTAGTATCCTCCCTTCTGGCATTTAGTATCCTCCCTTCTGGCATTTAGTAGCCCTGTGCACTCACTTGAACAACAATATGCTGGATAGAATGCCTAAAAAAAGAGAGGTTAGCTATGTTCTAAATAATAGTTAGGCGCTGCTTCCCTCTTTGGAGGTATTCTACATATAGAAGCCCTGCCCTGAGGGCGGGGGCACTACATATAGAATTCTTCCCTGAAGGACCTAAGAGATTTAAAGTCCCTCTGTCACAATACAAAAACTACAGTAGCAATTTCTAAAACCGTAAAAGCCATATTGGTAAACCCTTTACCAAACTGCATGCTCCACCCCCTTCGTACGTGATAAAAAAAAACATTTTGTAGCCCCTCCCGCATACCTGTTCGTAAACATGGCGGAAACCCCAATGGAGATGGAAGCGACGCCGTCAAAGGATGAATTCTACAGCATTGAGCTGAACAAGACAGTTTGGACTGTACCCCAGCGGTACCAGGACCTGTCGCCGATAGGAACGGGTGCTTACGGGTCTGTGTGGTAAGTTGAAGGATTAGATGACGCTGGCTAATAATCTTATCCAAACGCAGTTAGCAGTTTATTGTCGTTGTAGCAAGTAGTAGAAGTGTTCGCAAGAGTACTTGTAAGACGCCTGTCTACTTCAGGTAGGAATTATTCAGTATAGTCACAACCTTATCAAAACATTGGAATTAGCTGCTGGAAGTCCATCTATTGTCATTTGTTTGAAGTTTGTGTGTGTTACAAGCAGACAGCAATGTTTACAAGTTGGTTGAAGTCACATAGGCTGTTGCATATCCGAGCTAATTAAAGAGTAGCTAATTAAAGAGTAGTTAATTAAAGAGTAGCTAATTAAAGAGTAGCTAATGTGCATACATAGATATAGAGCTACCACCATTCATATATAAGTGGTACTGGATGCCAACACCACAAGCAGCTTACTCTTTCAGATTGAAGCAAATAAATGGTACCTTGTATGAAACATTTGCAGTCACGAACTTGGTGTTGAGTATAAAAGGGCAAGTAAGGATGGCAAGTACACGTACAGTCTTGTGAGCATGATGAGTGCTTAACGATGGGGGAGGGGGGGAGGGAGGGAAGTGGCTTAGCAGGTCATACTAAGCTTTGCTCAGTCTTTTTTCTTTTTTCTTTTAGAAAGAAGTGTGTAGGTTATTCATGTTGCTTGTGTGACTACATTATACCCGAGTGTCCACTACGGTTGTGTGTGTTTGAGGTGGGGATTTGTGAGATGAACATAACGAAATAACGAATGCTACATACACGAATGCTACCACTTCTATGGAGTAGACTGTGGAGTTGTTCACACACATCATTTTTCTGAACAATTGTTGTTTTGTCCTTTGGCAATTTCTGTTGGGATTGTTTTCACTTTGTACCGACTGCACTCTTGGAATGTTTCTGTGTAGCTATGCATGGCGCCTATGGCGACACGAAGGGTTTGGATTGTACAGTATGGAAGACCATCTGGATTCATTAGCTTCTCGTGAAGTTTATGCATAGTTTAATGTTCAGGTCCTTTTTCCCCTTCCTTCTTTTCTTTCTTTCATTAAGTAACTGAAAGTTGGGAGTTTTGTGTTTCAGTTCTGAGTAAGTAACCACCACTGGTCCAGCCAGTGACTTCTTCAAGGATTCCCTGCACTAGCTAGCTACATGCTAGCACTAGTAGTGTTAGTTGAGCTTACTGGCTAGGGCTAGGGCTAGGGCTGAAATCACAATAGTAGATCTTTTCATGTGATATCAGTAGTAGTAGTAGTAGTAGTAGTAGTAATTACAACTTAGTGGAAACTGAGTGACTTACAGTCCATTCTTAAGATCAGATCCACTTATGTAGAACAGTTACTCTTATTACTGATACACATGACCCAACTCTTGCCAGCATTAGTGTGGTACATGTGCCTGTGGGGGCATGTGTGCCTGTGAGGACGTGTGCCTGTGAGGACATGTGTGCCTGTGGGGCATGTGTGCCTGTGAGGACATGTGTGCCTGTGAGGACTTTTGCCTGTGAGGACGTGTGCCTGTGAGGACGTGTGCCTGTGAGGACATGTGTGCCTGTGAGGACGTGTGCCTGTGAGGACATGTGTGCATGTGAGGACATGTGTGCCTGTGAGGACATGTGTGCCTGTGAGGACATGTGTGCCCTGTGAGGACTTGTTGTGCCTGTGAGGACATGTGTGCTGTGAGACATGTGTGCCTGTGATGAACCTGTGTGCCTGTTGAGATGTGCCTGTAGGACAGTTTGCCTGTGAGACTGTGCCTGTGAGGACTTTGCCTGTGAGGACGTTGCCTGTGAGGACTTTCCTGGAGGACGTGGTTGCCTGTGCGGATGTTTTCCTGTGGGGGCAGGTTTGCCTGTGGGGGCATGTGTGCATGTGAAGACAGTGGCCTGTGAGACATGTGTTGCATGTGAGGACATGTGTGCCTGTGAGACATGTGTCATGTGAGGACCATGTTGTGCCTGTGAGGACATGTGTGGCTGTGAGGACATGTGTGCATGTAGGACATTTGTGCCTGTTGAGGACATGTTGACTGTGAGGATATGTGTGCGTGTGGGGACGCATGTGCTTGTGGGAACGCATGTGCTTGTGGGACGATGTGCTTGTGGGACCATGTGCTGTGGGGACCATGTGCTTGTGGGACACATGTGCTTGTGGGGGGACGCATGTGCTTTGTGGGGACCAGGTGTGGCTTGTGGGGACACATGTGCTTTTGGGGACACATGTGCTTGTGGGGACACATGTGCTTGTGGGGACACATGTGCTTTGGGGACACATGTCTTTTGGGGACACATGTGCTTTTGGGGAACACATGGCTGTGGGGACACATGTGCTTGTGGGGACACATGTGCTTGTGGGAACGCATGTGCTTGTGGGGACACATGTGCTTGTGGGGACACATGTGCTTGTGGGGACACATGTGCTTGTGGGGACACATGTGCTTGTGGGGACACGTGCTTGTGGGAACACATGTGCTTGTGGGGACAAAATTCTTGCATCACTTTTCCTATCATGTTGCATTCCTTTGATGCCATTTCCTCTCGGCACTCGTACTAAATTTCCTTCTTTGCTGTAGCCATTACATTGTAGTTATCCTGGTATGCTGACTTTGAAGGTTATCTGCTGAGGCTTTTATATATCCTGGAATGTTGTTGTTATTTGTACTTGTGGTCATGTGAAGAAACAATGTTTGCTGCAATGATAATTATATACATGATGTGCTAAAGAAATCAAGTTGAAGATACACAATAATAGTGTTCAGAGAGAGAGAGAGTGCTGTAGATTCTGTTCTACTGATGGGTAGCCACGTAGTACTTCTTACCGCAATACAAAGGATCAAGTTTTCCAAGTTCTCGTAGGTCATGTGAGCTGTCTGTTTCTCTGTTGCCATAGTTCCGCCATGGACACTAACTACAATGCTCGTGTGGCTCTGAAGAAGTTGTCTCGTCCGTTTCAATCGGCTGTGCACGCGAAGAGGACGTACAGAGAACTCCGCTACCTCAAGCACCTCAAGCACGAGAATGTGAGTCACTTTAAGACATACTAGCAGCAGAGTATGGATGGGATATCTGTGTGTTTGTGTGTATGTATGTATGTACGTATGTGTGTGTGTGCATGTGTACTATCATGGTGTATTAGTGTGAGTGGCAGTTTGGAGTAAGCCGGAACACAGTAGTGTTAACTGTCGACTGTTTCAAGACTGAGTGCTTTACTAATTTGTAGTTTGTAATAGTATCTTGTGCTCATTAATTAGAGTGTGTCCAAACTTGCGATAATTATCTAATAAACTGTGGTTTAGTTGAGAATGGCTTCCAAGGTAGTGTGTACATGTGTGTGGTTGTGCGTGTGTGTGGTGAGTGGAATCAGTTGGACCCAATATAACTACATTGCCACGCCCACACACACACTGTACTGTTGTTTAAGAGCACCGTGGTATGGCAGAAATAATAACATCCTCTAGATGTATTATTGTGAGTGTGATGCTGTTGTGTGTTTCCAGGTGATAGGATTACTGGACGTGTTCTCACCGACCAAGTCTCTGGAGGATTTTGAAGAAATGTGAGTGATGTTATCCAAATGTGTTTGACACGTGTGTGTGTGTGTGTGCACATGTTGGGGGAGTGTCTGATATGGCTGTTATACTCGACAAGTTCTTGCCTTGACCATTACCAACTTCACTATCTTGTATGGTTTTAGGGTTGACCACCCTTTTCCCATTCATGCAATACCAAACAGAAGCTCAATATTGTGACTGCTACATTCCATATCCATCTTCTAACATACGTGGATTATTGACTCTAAGAAAGGACTCTAAGAAAGTTACACGTCTGAGCCAGAAAATTCCAAATATGAAAATGGAGTTGTGGGGATGGGTTAGTGGGAAAATGAGGTAGTAAGAATGGATTGGTGGGAATGGGGATATAGTTAGCTATTCGTGGGACCTTTTAGTTCAGTGTGAACGAGAGTCTGCAGGACAGAATAAGTTAATAGTGACAGAGTCTGGGTGAAGCCTTTCAGCACGTGCAAACTCACGGCTGAGAGAATGTATTAAAAGTTACTTAACACCTGCAAAGTTCAGAGTTGAAGACAGGACAGGTGTGAAGGCAAGATGGATGATAGTACGAGAGAGAGAGAGAGAAGAAGGGTTACAAATGGAAAAATATGTGCTGACATACATGCCTGACTGCACACATCTTGAACAAATGTGTACACAACCGTTTTTGTTTGTTTGTTTGTTTTTGTTTATTTGTTTGTGTTTGTGTTGTTTATTGAACTGAACCTACATACAATGCTATTTAACGTGAGCTAACTAACTGATGCCATGTCTCTTCAGGTTGTAACAATTCATGTTTTCACCACCTTACCGGATTAACTGGCATTCTCAATAGAAGAAATGCTCTCGCAATTATCACTTCATAAATTTGAACTTTTGCCAGATTGTGTGAGAAGTTGAAACTCCTCAGGAAATTTCTGTATTAAGCAAGTAAATAGTGTAGTTATTGAGAAACATGCCTACAGGGTTAAAAAGTCCTTTTGAGGCATAATAATGTATTCAGCCATTAATTCCAATACTATCAACTAGATCAGTTAAAATTTACATTCATAATTAGAACAAAACCTTTGTTATTCAACTGTAGTGACTTCTTTTGCAAATGATTGCATTAACTGAGGATTTGTGCTCTGGTTTGATTCCCAGCGACCCTAGCAGCTTAGTGGTATTTTTAAACCACATCTAGGAGGGGCAGAAACCACTTTTAGGAGGGGAGAGAGAGAGTATGTCGTATAAGAAACTCTTGTAATGCTTAGAAATGTATCCAAAACTTCTGATTTCATGTTGCAAAGTCTAAAGTTTAAATACTAAAAACTTCTTGGGGAGAAATGCCTCCCTTCCCCCCTCCGACCCCACCCCTTAATGCACCACTGTAAGATGTGGTACATAAGCTGCCACATCCTGTCTGATGTAATACATATGTACATAGATTGAATGTGTATTTAAATGTAAACACAAGCAAAACAACTTTCTCACTGGCTTAAGCTGCCCTACCCCCTCCCCCCTTCATGTTGTGATATTGGAAATTCATAGTATAGTGGTTCAATATGAAGATGATTATGATTATGATGGTGGTGGTGGTGATTGCTATTGGAATGTTTGATGCCACTGTGTTACCACGTGTTACATGTAGTTATCTGGTGACTCATTTGATGCCACTGTGTTACATGTAGTTATCTGGTGACTCATTTGATGGGTTCTGACTTGAACAACATCATCAAGCAACAAGCTCTCACAGACGACCACGTCCAATTCCTCGTGTATCAGATACTGCGAGGACTGAAGGTGAGAGAGAGAGAGAGAGAGGTTCTTTCAGGTGTTAATTTACATCTTACATAACTGTTAGTGACATCTGACGCGGTATGATAGATGGCTCAAATACCACGGTGGCAAATACCACGGTGGCAAGGTTAAATGTCAATTTAAAGGCGGAATGTGTCATTTGATGTTCTGGCTAGAAATATTTGTTCAGATTATGTAGCTAGAATTTTAATTCCCGTTTATTTTATATCCTCACAAATATAGCAGTATTAATGAACTGGTCTCAGAGAGGTCATAGCAGTACCAGTGAACTGGTGTCAGAGAGGTCATAGCAGTATCAGTGAACTGGTCTCAGAGAGGTCATAGCAGTATCAGTGAACTGGTCTCAGAGAGGTCATAGCAGTATCAGTGAACTGGTCTCAGATAGCAGTACCAGTGAACTGGTCTCAGAGAGGTCATAGCAGTATCAGTGAACTGGTCTCAGAGAGGTCATAGCAGTATCAGTGAACTGGTCTCAGAGAGGTCATAGCAGTACCAGTGAACTGGTCTCAGAGAGGTCATAGCAATATCAGTGAACTGGTCTCAGAGAGGTCATAGCAGTATCAGTGAACTGGTCTCAGAGAGGTCATAGCTGTTGGATAATGCTAAATCATAGTAATATCTCCAACTTCACAAGATACCATACCACCTCGAATGAGATGATACAATAATATATATTGAGGGATATGAATTGTTCATAGCAACGAGTGTTCATAGGAATGCGACATGAAATTGATTGTATCCATAACAAATATCCTACACCTCCCTTCCAAGATGGAGTGAGGAAGTTACGACATCTTACTTCCAGGTGTCATCCTCGATCAGCCGCGGTTGTCGGCGGGTTCCTCGTCCGGCACGTTGCGATCGCCGAGGTACCACTGGTTCCATCACCACAGCAGATGTTGGAGAGAAGTCGTCATAATGCTGATCCGAATGGGTGTCAGTCGAGGATGCACCAACAGAGAGAGCTGTCCTTTTACGAAGAAATCGGCGATTACGAAGCAGAACTCTACCAGATTCAGTTCGCACAAAACATCGACGATGTTGGTCAACTGCTGTAACCACTCCATACACATCCCAGGCTCTGGAAACAGGATTCTGAATAGCAACATGAGCCCCAGGTGTCAAGTCAGGTATAGGGTGAGCATGCTGGTCATAAAATGATTCAGCCTTATGAAGGAGCTCTTTGGTATGTCCCTTATCAAGTGGACGTTGCCATTCAGGTGCGAACGATCGCCGATGAGCTGGCAGAGAATCTTGTACGGGATGTCCATAAAGCTTCTGTGCGGGGGACAAACCATCTCGTCTACAAGGTGTGTTTCGGTACTGAAGTAAAGACCTAGCCAGGACATCACGGTCAATTGAACGTCCTCTCCACGAAGCCTTGATGAGTCGCTTCATAGACTTGACGGTAGCCTCAGCTTTTCCATTGCTCTGAGGATAATGTGGACTTGATATGATGTGATGAATGCCCCAATCCTTCAAGAAAGACAAAAACTTGTTGGAGGTGAACTGCGGCCCACCATCAGACCACACTATATCTGGAGCAGACGTGCAGCAAAAGAAGTCACGCAAGACATCAATTACATGGGAAGCTGTGGTTCCATTACCCATAGGGCAAATGTGTGGCCAGTCCGTGAGGCAGTCTACAATCACTAGGAAGTAATGTCCTGCATGATACGCGAAGTCCATTGCTAGTTGTTGGAATGGCTGAGAGGGACGTAGCTTTGTGATAATCGGTTCACGACAATGAGATGGAAGAGAATCCTGACAGAACTTGCAATTAGCTATATACGATTCAATAGCTTGATCAATCCCGGGCCAGTAAATAGGAAGCCGAGCTCTATCCTTCGAGCGTGTCACACCTTGGTGGGCCTCATGAAGCCGTCCAAGAATGGTGGAGCGAAATAAAGTGGGAATGAAGAGGCGACAACCGTACACAATAAAGTCATTATTCACACTGAGATGGTGACGAGATCCCCAGAACTGCTTCAGGTGCTGTGGGAGGTCACCCTTATGAGCTGGAAACCCATCATGAATGAGACGCAAGAGATCCTGGTAAACACTGTCATCCTTGGCATATTCCCAAAGTTCTTGAAGGCGAAGGTTGAGGTTGTCTCCATGTAACACACGAATCTCTGCCAATGTGGCAGATTTGACACAAGATAGGGAACCATGGATGTCAACATCAAACTCTGCTAAGTCCTCACGATGGGCTGACTGAGTGCAGGGATGGCGGGAGAGAGCATCAGCAGCATTATTTTCTTTGCCTTTCTGCCATTTTGCAACAAAGTTGTAGGCCAAAAGATGAGTCCGAAGCCTTTGTAAACGAGGGTTTTCAATCTCATCCAGCCTGTGATTGTTGAGGATAGGGACCAGAGGATTATGGTCAGTGATGACAGTGAATGAGGGTAAACCAGACAGGAATACACGACATTTTTTAGTAGCCCATGCGACAGCTAGAAGTTCCAGCTCGATGACTGCATAGCGAGTCTCAGCATCTGTGAGGAAACGAGAACCAGCTTGAATTAGTTTCCAATCACCATGGTGCTCCTGTTGAAGGACAAACCCAAGTCCTAAACGACAGGCGTCAGTAAGAAGTCGTGTAGGGCGGCCTATCTCGTAAAATGCCAGAGTGGGAGCGGTGGTTAGAACAGCCTTCGCCTTGAGAAACGAGTCAGAATGTGACGTGTTCCATAGGAAGTCATTCTTCATACTAAGAAGAGGTCTAAGTGGGGCAAGAGCAGAACTGACGTTGTTCGTACTACCAGCCAACTGATTGGCAAGCCCGAAGAACGATCTGAGGTCTGTTCGGCTGGAAGGGGTAGGGAAGCTATCAATAGCTTTAGTGATATCATTACTGATGTGATAGCCATCTTTCGAAAGACAGAACCCTGCGAATACCACCTCTGTTCTACAAAACTGGAATTTGTCCTTGCCAAGTGAAATGCCGCAATCTTCACATCTTTGCAAAAACTGGCGCACATGGGTAATGTGAGTGGTGAGATCCTCATCATAAACAACAACGTCATCCACGACCCGACGGAAGTCATGGAGGCCCTGAAAGGCTTCATACATTCGGCGATCATAGTGCTCACTGATTGAAGAGATGCCGAAAGGAGCACGCAAAAACTTAAAACGCCCAAATGGAGTGATAAAAGTAGTGAGAAGCTGGCTGTCTTCATCCAGAGGGCATTGGTGGTAACCTTTGAAAGCATCAAATACTGTGAAATATTTAGCCTTCGAGTCCGCAATGTTGGCTACAGCAAGTGCCGGAGGAGTAGATTGGAATCGTTCTCTTTTGACGTAACGGTTGAGAGAGGAAAAGTCAACACAGATCCGAACACGTTCAGAGTTCTTTTTACGTGCCACTACGATTGGCGCACACCAGTCAGTGGGATCAGTTTGTCTTGAAATGACGCCCTGGGATTCAAGTAGCTCAAGTTCCTTCTTAGTTGGCTCCAAAAGTGCATATGGGATTGTACGAGGTGTATTGACACAGAATGGCTTGGCAACATCCGTGATCACTATCTTGAACACCTCACCAGGCATTGTGCGAATCTGCCCATCGAAAACTGTCGGAAACTCTTTCAGAATTCCATCTTTGGAGACAGGACAGGTTTCCTGCTGAGACAGTGCATCAACCGAACTGATTGAAGATGTAGTAGTAGGTTTAGATACCACCGGTAGTGGCATTGGATACTCCGGTGGAAGAATACCAAGAGCACGAGCTGTCTGCCAAGAAAGTAATGCTCCTGAGACAGTCTTATATATGTGAAAACAGTCCTCCACAGCACGGTGTCCAACACTGATGAGCACCTTCAGGCAACCCAACGGAGAGAGTGTACTTCCATTAACAGCACGGGGTTTAACATCTGACGGCAACAAGTTGAGTACATGCTCATTGATTTGTGACAGAAACTCAATACCAGCTGCACTGATGTCAGCACCAGAGTCGGGGAGAACCTCCACCACAGCCTCACCGTTCAAGCCTTGTATGTGGACTGGGAGTGTAGGTGCCGGAACTGAGTGGTTGAGGGACATCATACCAGGATGATGGGCATTGTCCTCCTCAGTTTGCTGAGGGCCCTCTAACTGAATACTGAGTGCACGAGGAGGAGCTTTCCTGACACCACTAGTAAACTGGTTACTGGGCTTTTGCCGACAGACAGTGCTATAATGGCCTAGTTTGCCACAATTGCTACAAACTGCTTGATACGCAGGGCATGCCTTGCGGCGCCCCTCCAGGTGTACTGCCTTGCCACAGCCATTGCAGGTTCCCAAAGGTTGTGTCGAAGCAGGGCGTTCCTTCCCCTTCATGCCGCGTTGATATCTGCTAACCTTATACACAGAGTCACTGGATGGAGAGTCAAGGGTTGAAGACTTTGGAGGAACGACCACAGCCAAGGGCATCGCACCAGATCGAGAGTGTAACTCCTTTTTAGCCGCCTCCAATGCCCTACCTGTATCAATAGCCTTTGTCAGGGTAAGATTGGGCTCTCTAAGCAGGTCTTTGATAGTGTCAGGATCTATAAGGCCAGTTACCAGTTGATCACGAATGTTGCTCCGGAGGCAACAAAAATTGCAAGTCTTCGCCAACTCACGAAGTGACAGCAAATAGTCATCGAAACTCTCACCCAGAGCTTGCTTGCGTTGTCTGAAGTTGCGTCGCTCAACAGTCTCGTTGACTCTGCCCTGGACATAGCTCTTCAGTGCGGCAACTATCTGCTCCTGGTCCCCTCGCTGTGCTTCTGTAAGGCCAAGATTGTCGACAATGGTGAGTGTATCACGTGACAAGCAACAATGGAGGGCGTGTACTTTGATGGGAGCTGCTGAGTCAGCAAGCCCGGAAAGAATCATGTAGGAATTCCACTGTTTCTCCCATGCTAGAAAGTCGGAACCTCTATCGACATCGAGGTCAAGTTTAGGAAGGTCACCCGCACGAAAAGTATAAGACATGAGTACCAGACACTACCAAGACAGTTCAACTTGCAAATACAGGACGAGGGACGGTGTGTAGACGCAGGAGATGATTCACTCTCCCCACAGAAGACAAATAGGTAAATACAGGTTCAATTGCTACCAGCAATTACTGTTCGCAGCGCCATGTTGGATAATGCTAAATCATAGTAATATCTCCAACTTCACAAGATACCATACCACCTCGAATGAGATGATACAATAATATATATTGAGGGATATGAATTGTTCATAGCAACGAGTGTTCATAGGAATGCGACATGAAATTGATTGTATCCATAACAAATATCCTACAATAGCAGTACCAGTGAACTGGTCTCAGAGAGGTCATAGCAGTATCAGTGAACTGGTCTCAGAGAGGTCATAGCAGTACCAGTGAACTGGTCTCAGAGAGGTCATAGCAGTATCAGTGAACTGGTCTCAAGAGAGGTCATAGCAGTATCAGTGAACTGGTCTCAGAGAGGTCATAGCAGTATCAGTGAACTGGTCTCAGAGAGGTCATAGCAGTATCAGTGAACTGGTCTCAGAGAGGTCATAGCAGTATCAGTGAACTGGTCTCAGATAGCAGTACCAGTGAACTGGTCTCAGAGAGGTCATAGCAGTATCAGTGAACTGGTCTCAGAGAGGTCATAGCAGTATCAGTGAACTGGTCTCAGAGAGGTCATAGCAGTACCAGTGAACTGGTCTCAGAGAGGTCATAGCAATATCAGTGAACTGGTCTCAGAGAGGTCATAGCAGTATCAGTGAACTGGTCTCAGAGAGGTCATAGCAGTACCAGTGAACTGGTCTCAGAGAGTATAGCAGGAGGCAGGGAATGGTCTCAGAGAGGTCATAGCAGTACCAGTGAATGTCTCGAGAGGGTAATAGCAGTATCAGCGAAATGGTCTCAGAGCGGTCATAGCAGCACAGTGAACGGTCTTCAGAGAGGTAATAGCAGGATCGTGAACTGGTAGATCAGAGAGGTTCCATAGCAGTACCAGTGAACTGGTCTCAGAGAGGTCATAGCAGTATCAGTGAACTGGTCTCAGAGAGGTCATAGCAGTATCAGTGAACTGGTCTCAGAGAGGTCATAGCAGTACCAGTGAACTGGTCTCAGAGAGGTCATAGCAGTATCAGTGAACTGGTCTCAGAGAGGTCATAGCAGTATCAGTGAACTGGTCTCAGATAGCAGTATCAGTGAACTGGTCTCAGAGAGGTCATAGGAATGGCTGTTTGTTTTCTTAAATAGTAGCAATTTTTCTCTGTTTTGACAGCCAGTATAGTGTTTAATTAATTAGGTGGGAGGGAACTTTCGCTTGGGGTGGGAAATCCCAGGTCCTTCCCCCCTCCCCTCCCTCCAGGTATTTCACTGGCTCAGCAGAAGACAAGATGAATTTTAGATTTTTGTTTTGTTGTTGTTGTTGTTTTCACTTTAGGAAATAATTGACTGAGAAGTTTCAGCAGACAACTTATGCATAGTCAAGTGTGTTTTATTGTGGATGTGACTGTTGTTGTTGTTGTTGTCTCCAGTATGTCCACTCTGCTGGCATAGTCCATCGTGATCTAAAACCGAGTAACATCGCCGTCAATGAGGATTGTGAATTAAGAGTAAGTGGGTGTGGTTTAAGAGAGTAGGTGTGGATCACAGCGCATGTGCCCTCTCAAAATTTTACTAGTTTTTTTTTTTCCCTTAATTTTTATTACAAATATAAACTGATAAAGGCTACTAGCATGAGCTGAAACAATAATATTAGTGGGGACTCCTGTGTTTTTTTTGTTTTGTTTTTTGTTTTTTTGTTTGTTTTTCCCCACAACAGTGAGTCGTGTGTGATTTAGATTATTTTAGACTTGTTCTTCTGTTCTCTTCTCCTCCAGATCCTTGACTTTGGGCTAGCCAGAGCCACAGATGTTGAGATGACGGGTTACGTGGCCACCCGCTACTGGCGTGCGCCGGAGATCATGCTCAACTGGATGCATTATGACAAGCAGGTCGACTTGTGGTCCGTCGGGTGCATTATGGCAGAGCTGCTCACTGGCCAAGTCCTCTTCCCTGGAACTGACCGTATCCTACTTCACCACACCCTTTAGCCACACCCACCTAAATAGATCACTTGTAGAGGCAATACTTAAATTACAATCCTCTCCAACTTTTAGTATAGGCTCATCCTACATACTTTGATGTAGCAATCCTTTTACTAAACATGAATTAGCCACATTTAACAATTGCTGTTTGGTTTGTTGTTCTCTTTGTGAAGTACTAGTCCTTCTCTTGTTGTCCACCTTGACTTTATCTTCCTCCTTCTTTACCCTCCTCCCTCTCCTGTGAAATATCAGACATCGACCAGCTGACCAGGATACTTCAGATAGTGGGGACTCCAGATGACGATTTCCTTGCCAAGATTACCAGTGACACTGTGAGAGCCTTGCAGGGCAGGGCAGGGCAGGGGAGGGGCAGGGGAGGGGTGTGGCGGAGTGCATAAGACAAGATGGAATGGAAATGAAGTGGGGAAAGGAATTGGGGATTGTGTGAGGAAAGGAGTGTGCATAGGCGAAGCAGAAATGTGTTGATGTGTTTGGGGGGAGGGGAAGGGCACTGGGGAAAACAAATGGTAGAAGAAATGAGGATATAAATTGGGGAAATGAGGGATTGGAATAGGTTGAGGAGAAGAGTGGCTTGTAGAGGGTTTGGGAGGGGGTGTTTGCATGGGGCAGGCGTTAATAAGAACTACAAGAAGACATGACGAGATCAGTCACATTGCAAAGACTAATAGAGAGAAAAAATGAAGTATTGCAAGTTTTATTTTGTGAGGAGGTGTTCTTAGCTAGTTTTTCATCACATTGTGTGTATATAATTCGTGTTGCTAGGCAAGGACTTTCATCAAGTCTATAGCTAAGTTCACCAAGAAGGACTACAGTCAGTATTTTGTGGGCGCCAATCCTCAAGCTGTGGATGTGCTGGATAAGCTCCTGGTACTGGATCCAGACTATAGACTCACAGCAGAAAAAGCTCTGGCACATCCCTACTTTTCCAACTTTGCTGATCCAGATGATGAGGTAGGTCAATTACTATTAAACCACTGTTTAGCATTATGTGTGTGTGTGTGTGTGTGTGTGTGTGTGTGTTAGCCCCTGTCCTCATATGATGACTTCCGTTGAGAAGGATAGAGGAAGATAAAGATGAGTGGAAGCGTTAAGTACAAGGTTCTACGGTTAGTACCTTTCCTCCATTATCAAATCCCACATTTTCAATTTCATGAATCACCTGCATGGTGGAGGACTTTACCTACCCCACTGGCAGGGCTAATAGGTTGTTTTGTGGCTTGTGTTGTTTTTTGTGGGTGTTGTTGTTGTTGTTGTTTGTTTGTGCTGTATTTGACTGCTTCTAGTTTAGTCGCAGCCCACAGGAGTATTTGAATGTTTGCAGCTAGCTATTGGAACAAATCTGTTGATGTAAAGTGAAGCTTGAATTAAGAGATCAGTGGTCTACGGGTTATCATTGATCCTTCAAACAGTGACCTAAGTCCATGGTTTATTTGGAAGACAAATCAGCAGCTTTTATACACCACGTCCTGGTCGTGTGATGGGCAACCCACTGTCCCTAGTCGTTGTGACACCACAGGCCTGGTCGGTGAAGCAACCCCACCGCCTCACGGTGGTGAAACCACCAACCGTCCCTCCGTCGTTGACGCACCCAACGGTCCCCCGGTAGTGTGACGCACCCAGTCCCCGTCGTCGTGTGACGCCACCCACTTGTCCTGGTCGTTGTGACCCCTGGTAGTGTGACGCCACCCACGTCCCCACGGTAGTGTGACGCACCACATCCCCGGTCGTGTGACGCACCCACTGTCCTGGTCGTGTGACCCTGGGTAGTGTGACGGCCACCCAAGTCCCCGGTAGTGTGACATAAACCCACCGTCCCCCGGTAGTTGTGACGGTCCACCCAACGGCCCACGGTCGTGTGACGCCACCCACAGGGCCACGGCTCGTGTGACGCCAAACCACGGCCCCCGGTCGCTCGTGACGCACCCACCGGCCCTACGGTCGGGTGACGCCCAACCGGTCACACCCGGTGTGTGACACCTGGTCGTGTGACGCCACCCACCGGCCCCCGGTCGTGTGACACCACCCACCGTCCCCCGGTCGTGTGACGCCACCCACCGTCCCCCGGTCGTGTGACGCCACCCACCGTCCCCCGGTCGTGTGACGCCACCCACCGGCCCCCGGTCGTGTGACGCCACCCACCGTCCCCCGGTCGTGTGACGCCACCCACCGTCCCCCGGTCGTGTGACGCCACCCACCGGCCCCCTGTCGTGTGACGCCACCCACCGTCCCCCGGTCGTGTGACGCCACCCACCGTCCCCCGGTCGTGTGATGCCACCCACCGGCCCCCGGTCGATCGTGTGACGCCACCCACCGGCCCCCGGTCGTGTGACGCCACCCACCGCCCCCCGGTCGTGTGACGCCACCCACCGCCCCCCGGTCGTGTGACGCCACCCACCGGCCCCCGGTCGTGTGACGCCACCCACCGGCCCCCGGTCATGTGACTGGTTTTCTTCCCCATCGTCTGATTTTAGTGTTTGAGTTATAGTCATTGCAGGAACTGTTTGGTTTACCTATAATATAGATGAAATCTTAATTTATTAATTTGTTTTTGTTGTTGCTGTTTGTTTTTTCCCCTCCACAGGAAAGGTATATGAAGAGATGAATTCCTTTATCCCACCTGAAGACAACCCTCATCAATCAAATTAATTATAGTCTTTGTACTGTTCCCTGCCCATAGAACTTCAAATGGTCTGGTTAGCCAATTGGACTTACTTTTAAAAAAAAAAAAACGAACAAATTTTTATTTTATATTGTCAATGAATACATGATTATTGTTTAATTGATACTTGGTTGGTGGGAAACTGTTGGTGTGTGAATTTTGGATCTACTTATTGTTTGGCTTTGGAGTTTGTATGGATGGTTGCATTCAAGTAGTTAAAGTTTGGTGGGTATAGCCAATGGTACATGTGATAAATGCACTTATTCCTCCCTTGATATCTTTAGGTACATGACCCTGAAATAACTCACACAGCTGTTATTTCAGCTGTACTGCTGCAATCTCATTACCCCAGTAGTTATAGCAACCTGGCCAAACTTTTCAATTTTCTGGTTTTTTACAGCTACCTTCCTCTGGTGTACCCTGCTCAACAGGGTTAGAGCAGCTGCTAAAATGTTGGCTGGGGGTGTGGGTAGCCCCTACAGCCAACTTTAGCTATGAGTTACCCTTCCTCTAGTACTAACTACAGTAGTAAAGATATCTAGTGTGGAATAAACCACTTATTACACTTGTCAGAGTGATGTGGCAAGATATTTCACTCTCAGGCTTTATTTTCACTCTGGCTCATGAAAATAAATTAGCCTGCTCATGAAATATTTCACCATATCTCATTCTGACTCATGTAATAAGTACTATATAATATACATGTTCATATAATACCTCTATATGAACGAACGCACTTGTAGCCATATAGAGTAGTGAAATTAACTAACGTCCTCTTGGTTAACATTTCAAGTCAATCTAGTCTTGAGGCACATCTAAACACTTGTTGTGCTGCTATTTATCTATAAAATCACCTCAAGCTCAAAGTTAAACCTGAAGAAACTAAAGGCAATTCTTATTTTATCTGCGTTGTTAGTAGCTCTTGGAAGTCCACCTTTTTAATCTCATGTACATGTGATTGAACATCGGTGTAAGGAATTTGGATAAAGCTAAACATTTCTGTTTACTAAGTAACTTAGTTGCTTGCAGAAGTGCACCACTAGTAGAAACACTATCAGGTGTGAGCCCTCAGTGCTTCAAGGCTGAACTATACTATACTATACTACTAGTCATTAGGGACATAAATCCTGGTAATAATGATATTGTCCGATTTACATAATAAAAACTGAATGTTCTCAACAATAAAACTAGTATGATGGAATGGAATGAGAATAGATTGAGGTTGAAACATTCAATGATGTCCATTCTACTGGAGGAAGTGTTTTCATATAGCCAATCTGTGGGCAGCAGGTTTAGGCTTGGAGTTGGTTGCCAGCAGGTGGTAGAGAAAGTAGAAAGCTGCGCTGTTCTTCAGACAGGACTTGGCATTAGGTTGGAGCACCGAGCATATGTCATCCACACCGTGGGGCTCCACTTGTGATAACTACATGACCATGGATCACATGTCAGCCACAGCACATGTCAGTCATGGCACATGTTCATGTAAAGGATTGTCACATGTGACTAAGGGTTTATATTACAACAAACTGTTTAGTTGATTACATAGTATTAGTAGAATTAGAACAAGTATGCAAGGAGAGTGTGTGTTTAGCACGGGTGCAAACTAGACATTTATACACTCACAAGTACACACATGTAACCTGTCCATTCCTAGCTAAGCGTTAGGACTGGCAGACTATAAGATATGGTAGTATAACCCAGTCCTAATCTTCAACTGTATTATCCGACAGGTGTGTGTGTGTGTGCCTGCACTTGTACCGTCCAACTGGATGATAAATGGTATGGACACCACTCTGTTTCAATATTGTAACAAGTCTCGACCACAGAAAGTATTGCAGTGTAATCTATGCTAGTCGTGTTAGTGAAACTTGTCTGAAGTTGCACTGCCTCCTGTTACTCCTCCAAACTAAACAGTATTGGAGCTTTACCGGAACTTCCACCACACTGTCAGTAAGAGGAGTAAATTATTTATCAATGTGATCACAACATTGATTTCAGTCATCTCTCCAATGAAACTACACAGCCTAAAGTTTAACTTGAAATTAAGTCGAAACAAAAGTTTAGGAACGTTTAGTAGCAAGCACTTAGTTAGGATAGTGCTTTCTGTCTTTGATAATGGACAGACATTGTATATGATCCTCCACCACATGCGCATTTAGAATTAGCAATTATTTCATTCCCTCTATATGGTCACCCAAACTATGAACACACACACACGAAATCTCTTCACCTCTTTCCTGGTAACTCCCAAGACCTTGGTCATGTTGGACACAGCCCTGGTCATTCTCTTCACCAGCTCTTCAGGAGGTTGTGCTAACTTCTTCGGACGTGGGGAGCGTGCAGACACTAACCGGTACATAGAGGCTTCCTTCTGCTGTAAGAAGGCATGGCTACCCTCCACTAGCCCTGCCCATTCCTGGCGCAAGTCTGCTAGTTTAGAGAATGAAGTGCAAGTTATAAAGACGTCAATGCCCGTATTATGAAAGGCTGTTTGCACCGGGACTTGGAGGGGACGCTGGTTGAATGCGAAAAATCCCTTCACTTGGTCATGCTTACTGCCATAGCACCTTGGTTGCCATGTTACCGTCAGTTCACATTCCCCAGCCAGCAGATGCGACTCCAGGTTGCTCGGATTGGTGCTAATGAGCTTGTGGGCGTGGCTAGAGTGCTGAGGCACGGGAGGGAACTGACACTCTCTGAAAGGAGGGAACTGGACAGAAAGAAACACTTGCATGGCATGGGCCTTGACATATAGCTCTGAAGTGACTCCATGATAATGCAATCCCCAATCTGACCCACTCGCTTCCAAGGAAGTCTTCTGCCACATGCATCTCTGCAGCAACCTGTGGTAGTAGTTGATCACTCTGATCCAGGTGAGCTCCATCACACCTGGAACTGTTTGGTTCCTGGGCAGTAGCTTGATAATGGGCCAAGTCATTACTCTTTCTGCTAGGACCTCCGCAATGTCTTCACTACCACCAGCAGAAGAACAAATCTCCATCGCTGCAAACTCCGGTAAGATCTGCAGGGAGTAGCTGTCCAGCGTCTTATTCATGCTCTCCACGTGGACCTCTGATATGAGCTTCCTCAGTTGCTGTTGGCATGCCGACACTTGACATGCAGTCTTTACCATAGCCCAGGACATGTACATGCTACGCTTCCTCTGCCGAACCCAGTCTGAATCTTGAGACTTGGGGCTCTTGTGAATCTCAACGCTGTCTGGGGCGGAGAGAGAGATTTTGGGAGAGGAGATCTGAGCATGGGAGACTGAAGTGAGGACTGCAGTGGTGGTGGGTGGGGTGGCAGCTGGTGTGTTGACGTAAGCTCCAGGATCTACAGGTGGTTTGGTCGTAGCTATACTCCGATAGAGTTCAGATAGTTTTAGTAGAACATCGTAAGAGAGTCTGGATGGAAAGACAGAAAGATAATAACACATTACTAAGACAATAATAACAATCTTGTCATGAAATTACAGCAATGCAGTGTTGTGTCCACTTATGCTTTTCCTATTTATTTATCTATTTATTTTTTATTTATTTATTTTTAACTCATGAAAGTTCATAAAGCACTTTATTGCATGAATCTTTATAGAGATGAAATTATAATAAGCAAACAATGCAAAAAAAAATAAAGTGCTGGCAAAAGATCATACAATTACAAAATAATAAATAATTTAATAAATAATGCTATCAATGGGTAAACAAAAAGCTAGCAACCAAATGAACAAGTAAATAAATAAATAATTAATTAAATAAATAAATTAATAATAACATCAATAATAATAATAATAATAATAATAATAATAATAATAATAATAATAAATAGTCAAACAAAGCAATGTTTATTATTATTTTTTTAAATTTTTATTTGTATATATTGGTATTTTTGAATTTGTTTATTTAGCCATATATTGTAGAGGTAAGGGTCACTTGCCTGTAATCTATGGCATTATCTTTTATCATTTTTCCAGCAGACACAAGTAGCTCCAAACCTTCAGCTGCCCTGCTGTCTTCACTGCTGGCACACACCAGGAGCCCTAATAACATGTCACATAAACACATCACTTACATATAAATAAATAAATAAATATATATATACATATTATATAAATATATATAATATGTTGCATGCAGCATGTACCATAAGTAGTCTTGAGCTCAGCAACCAGACAAGGATCTGAGTGTGCGGAGTCATTGATGAGCTCCAAGGCACGTCGGCAAGCGTTTATGCCCGGCTCAAGGTGATATTCCTTCACACATAGCTCCGACCGGCCAGAATCTGCCGTGGATTGCTGCAATCTGGACGCCAGGAGCAGGTGTGTGTGTGCCAGTCTCAGCAAACAAGATGCAAGTAGCCGTCTCTGTGGAAGGTGGGCGTTCATGTGACCAGAGCTGTTCACACCCTCCAACTGTAACACAAACAATTCATCATCAATAAGGTGGGTTTGTACGACGTGGAAGGTGACACTTTTGGTTTGCAAGTATATATCATACTCTCTACCAGGAGATAAAGTTCCAATCCATTTTTGGTATTGACAACATTGTGATTAATGACGACAGCTCTTAGCTAGCAAATTATATATTAGAATCTTTGGTCACTTTCCACAGCAAGACAAACTTTCAATCTTCAGCCACAAATTTTCTACCTATCTTGTACAGATCATCCCAGTTTTAATCATTTCCATGTAAGCAACCTCAGCTGTAATGTATTCAATAGTTAATACATATCAAATCGGCTAATGGTTTTTCTTTGTAGCAGAAACAAATAATTTGCAATTTTTAAATGTATCGCAGATGTTAGTATTAAAATGGATTATGAAGTTCTCTTTGTTTTGTAATCCTAGGTGCTAACATATGAGACAGACATTTCTCAACGTCAGTGCATGTACCTGGTCTTGTAGTCCCGCAGAAAGTCCCTGGAACACTCCCACCATGTCCTCTCCTACAACATGGCCACCAGCAGAAGCAACAGTGCTGCCTGTCACCTCCTGTGACCCTGCAGGTTTAGCTGTGGCTGATACCGTACCTTGTACACAGGTCACATCTGCTAGCAGAAGAGAAGCCCTGGCTTGCAACACAGTACCTCTGTAGGACAATTCCGGCAGCTTGCTCAACAACTCTAAACATGTCTAGTTATAAATATAGTGGGTGAAATGAATAGGTTGTTATAATAATATTTTGTGCTTAGCTTCCTCATCCCACGAGGATACTGGACACACACATACACACACTACATATACTCATATGATAAACACATTTATATCTCTTACCCTAACATCGTTATCGAGCTATATTTAGCAATAGGAGTGAGTATAGTAGAGATTGCATATTACAAACTCAATAAGGAGAAAGA
>WLWD01001626.1_pt1 | contig 112164 bp, 76 predicted proteins | sample 6712731 | NCBI WGS metagenome assembly WLWD01 (sample SAMN12718690, study PRJNA576275) | sponge metagenome | isolation source: marine sponge | host: Mycale hentscheli | place: New Zealand: South Island, Marlborough, Capsize Point | collected 2014-11-01 | reverse complement strand
CCACCCACCCACATACCCACCACCTACTCACCCACTCACTCACTCACCCACCTTTCCAACAGAGCTTGGTAATCTGCAAACCTCTTCCTGAATGCTTCTTCAGAGATGCACAGAGAACCACACACCACACCAAGAATAGGATCCGGCTTCTCAGACTTCACCTACACAATAATAAATATCACAATATAAGTAATTAATATAGGGGTTAAAAAAATTAAAATTAAATAAAAAAATAAAAATAAATTTAAAAAATAGCATTCTGGAAATAAGCCTTAGTAAGTTCCACTATAGATAAGAAACAATGTCTGTTGAGTCTTACACACACACACACACACACACACTGGACATGCTCACTTTCTCAGCTATGAGCTGATCAAGCCAGCCAGTGTTGATGACGTTGGAATGGAAGGCGTCAGTCTCTAACAGAGTGATGAGGTACTCGACGGTAGTGCGGAAGTCTCCTCGGATACTCAGCTCCTTCAGAGCCAGCACCATGTTGCGCCTCGCAATCTCACGACTCTCCCCCCACGAGAAGCAGTGGCCGAATTGTGAGTCTGCGAACTCGTGGAGCCCTCCGGATGCCACCACACTGAAGTACCCCCAGACATTCTTGCTGCTGCGGAAGTTGAGTTCCTGCACCGTACCACTGCCTGGACGAAATCCCTGGCACAACAAATAATTAGAACACGTCAGGACTCATGGAACCCTAACAGGCGCTCTGTAGAAGAACTATTTTGTAAATATTGGTATTGCTGGAATGAACTAGACTGTGTTTAGGTCCAATATAATATATCCAGAGATTCAATAATTGAGCATAAGTTCCAAACTGGTCGAGTAGACTTAATAATAAATAAATAATATAAAAATAAATAAAATAATAATAATAATGATGATGATGATAATAATAATAAGAAGAAGAAGAAGAAGAAGAAAAAGAAGAAGAAATAAGTAAACAAATAAATGAATAAATAAAAGTATATAGATTGTATACAGTGGAACCTCAATTATCCGGACCTCAATTATCCAAATGCTCGGATTATCCGAAAGGCTAATTCGTCGCGCATGCGCAAAAATTCAATGGCTAGTAGCTGCATTTTGAGTAGGAGAGGCTATGGCTGAGCGTAGTAAAGTGGCGGTGAAACGAAAAAGGACTGTCCGAACAATTGAAAAGGTAGAAATATTGGATAAGCTTAAGAAAAATAGTTGTTCCAGCTTAGCCAAAGAATATGGCATCGGAATTTCTATCGTTTGCGAGCTGAAGAAGAATGAAGAGAAGATACGGTCATTTTTTGTATCCATGGATAGCCAAACTGTTGCGAAGAAAAGAAAATCAATGAAAAATGCTAATGATGTACAATTGGATAAGGCTGATCAGTAACCTTTGCTCACTCATTTAGCTGCAGTGCTGAATAACTAAGTGATTTTTTTTATGTGTAGAGTGCCTATTGTTTGTCCTAAAAAGAGTTGAAGGAATGCCTATTTCAGGTCCAATTCTTTGTGAAAAAGCAAACTATTTCTATACCAAGCTACATCCTGGGGAGCAACAGACTTTTTCCTTTGGTATGAACATCAAAAAGAAGCTGAACCAACAACACTGCTCCATCTACAAAAAATACACACATTGGCATCTAGAAAGCGAAGTTCAAATTTGAAACAAACAACATTGGCAGCTTTCGTAAAGAATGACTTGATATTAACATTCAAGCTATTAATTTTTGTTATAAGCACTGGTTACTTCATATTGAATAACAATGTTGTGTAATTAGGTGCAATAACTCATGAATATTAATAAACCTCAATTATCCGTAAATTTCAGTTATCCGAAAGGGTCTCGGTCCCAAGCCTTTCGGATAATCGAGGTTCCACTGTAGTATCATATTCAACAATTAGATTATGTAGGCTACAGAACTCCTGGTGAGACTAAGGCAGCAAACAGACATGCTCATGCAGACGCAACACCGCACACACACACACACAGTAGTTAGGCGTGGCATTCATGTGAGAGTAGTTACGTACTCACTGAATCCATATAAATGATGCAATCATGGTCACAGAAGATAATACTTAAAATAAGAAGGTAGACCTTTTAGGCTTAATGTCAACAAGCTAGTTCTAAATTTGGACAGTACATGTAAAATGACAGAAAGATAAATGGCTCCTAAAATACTCTTACATACATACTTGTGGACTTAGTCCTATGTTGCTATATAGTTCTATGTTGCTATATAGTCCTATGTTGTTATATAGGCATTCACCTAAACACAAGTGTGTTGAAACGTCTATATAAATAAATGTATGGCTAAGTGAAGTTAAAATAAAGATTTGTTTACTTGTGGACTGAAAAACAATATGATTTGGCATTTGGGTAATGTGTAATTAAACATTTTATTTCCTATGACACATACTAATACATTCCTAGGTCACCACTCTGAGGCCAAATCCATATTTTTCACAGCTTCAATCACAGACACCTGACATCACATGACTGCCAGAAGTATACATTAGAGAGAGGAAGAGATGATGTGAAGACAATAAAACGGCCATTGAAGGAATGACAGTCAAAGTAGCATACATAAGTATCATTCCCTGACTGTTCTGAGCAATGTAATTAACATGAGCGATAGGGTTGTAGTCACACTCTAATTTTAGAGATTATTGACAATTAACTGTTGATTTAGGTATACTCGGAATAATAATTTAAGATCTTTTATAATGCTACGTCTTCAAATTTTGGGCTAGAGCTATCAGCTCTGCGTAAGTACTTGTGCCTATTGCCACGTCACAATCACATGAGAATAATTTCTTGCCGTATGCAGTAATTTTGTTTTATGCTCATATTAATTAACAGAGTGCTGGAATTGGAGATTCACGTTGAAACTATTGGTGATGTGCCCCTTGCATGTTCAGCTTCTCTGATAAAGACAGCGTTTACATCTACCAGTTTCATTGCACAGCTACTGACGTCTGATCAGTCTGAGACTTGAATTAATAGCTAGCCAGTGTACATTTATTAGCACCTCTGGTGCTTCCTTGGTATTACAAATTGAAAAAAGAAGAAGCTAATATGGTGGGGAGAGATATATGCATACTTCCATATATTTTTTTTTTTTAAACTATTGCATTAGACACACCCAAAAAAACAAAATACAAAGGCATAAATTAAATATGAAACCAAGAGACTTGTTTCCCATCAGTCCCACTCACCTCGTCAGGATTCTCTGCGGTTATCCGACAAGCAATCACATGACCATGGGGCACTGGCACTGGTACAGGGCTGTTAGACATCCACACACAAATTACACGTACATACATACAACAATGACAGACTCGTAGATAAGTGAGGTGGAGCCTAGTTGTGATCCTGCACACTCACTTGTCGAAGTCAATGGGCGTGGTCCCCCACAGGTCCTTCTTGTACAGAGCTCTGATGTCCTTGATGCAGTGCAGGGGAAGTCCCATGGCCACCTGCATTATTGTACTCAAATTCACTTTTTGGATACATTGAAGAAACAAACAAAAAAAAAAAAAAACAACAACAACAAAAAAAACAAAAACAACACCTACCTGTAATTGAAGAGCCGGCAGGTTAACGTCAGCCACCATCTCCGTGCAAGGATGCTCCACCTACAAATAAGAAGGGGGACATTTAACAACTGCAATCACAACACCGACTGGATCATGTGACCCGAAACACAGACACACCTGCAGTCTGGGGTTGAGTTCCAGAAAGTGGAACCCTTGGTCTTCCTGGTAGAGATATTCCACTGTGCCTGCACTCACGTAGCCCACCATCTTGGCTAGACGAACTGCTGCCTGAAATAGGAAGGACACAGAGGAATAATATTCGGAACAAAAGACACGACTAGTAATCATAATTCAAAATGTAAGATCTTCTTTAACATAAGCACATATTTTGTTGAAGCACAATTTTATAATTGCCGTACTTTCACAGAATTTCAAATATGTTCCTATCACCTACACCCCGCCCCCATTCACACTCCCTCTCCCTGGTTTTGTGGGAAAGCTCTGTAGGGCAAGGGGTGGAACTCACACAAACTCTTGCATTCATAGTCTTCATAGCCACTGATGTTCAGTCAGCTCAATATACGTACATAACTACCTCCACGAGTCACTTACTGACTCATCTTGTGTAGAAAGAGTTGCTCATGATTTAGTACGTGTCAACGTACACTGAATCTATTTTGGACATTTCTAATTAGATTACGTGTACACAAATTGTATAATTGTCTGTCTTATCTATCTTGTTTTCAGTAAAATGTGCAAGAATTGATCTAGGAAGTAAATAGTCCTAGGAGAAAATGATCACAACACACTTCAATAATATACTCAAAAGTCTTCCCTTCCTTACACACACGCGCGCGCTTACACACACGCGCGCGCACACACAAACTCTAAATCTACTCTAAATCTACATCTTCTTTAGCCAATAAGGGCTTTGGAGGGGAGGGGGGGGGGGGGGGGGGGACACCCCTGGTTCCTATGCCACTGATATACTGCACCCATTTTACCCAATGTAGTCCCCCCGCCCCCCCAAACCATCATAACAGTAGTCGTCACCAGGCACGCTGCCATGTAAGTATGATTAGACTCGATTGTTCCTCTCGCAATACTCAGTGTGGTAGTAGTACTCCAGTCATTGTCACGGGGACAATAAAATTATGTTAGCAATTTATTGTATACAACTAATTAAACTGACATTCACAGTACAGCTCAATACAGTACAGCTTTAATACTTTGGAAGCCATTTTCTCAGATAGGCTGTAAGAGAGTAAATATCCCACATGTGAGTGCAATAAGGTCAAATGATTATATTAGTTCATGTACTCTCAATCCAGACTCCGGCACAAGTCAGTCACTCTGCTTGTCAATACTTACCACGTTCATTAATCTGATGATCATTACAGACTGCAGAAGTGCAAGCAAGTTATTTCTAGTTCCAGTGAGTTGTGTGCGTGTATGCATGTGTGTGTGTGCATGCATGCATGTGTGTGTGTGCGTGTATGCATGTGTGTGTGTGCATGTATGCATGTGTGTGTGTGCGTGTATGCATGTGTGTGTGTGCATGTATGCATGTGTGTGTGTGTGTGCTTACCTTCTCCATTTCAACAAACAGTTTAGGGTCAGTGACAGATGCTGGGGCTTCCTCGATGATTTTCTGGTGCCTCCTCTGAACAGAGCAATCTCTCCCAAACAGAGAAATGGCGTTGCCATACTCATCTGCAATTATCTGGACTTCTATGTGCCTAGCACTAACCAATGGAAAAACACAATAACACAAATATACAAATACGTAAATTACTTCACATGGAATCACATATGCATACACACACACACATGCACATGTGTGCACACAAAAAATACAAAAAAAAATTGAATATTTCTGCCTTGTGGTTGTTGTCCTGTTGTTGTGTCATATCGTTAGCAAAGAATTCATACTAATTAATCTTACAGCTGCCACACCCTACCAACTATTGATCCAACATTCATTCATTCATTTCATTTCATAGAGCCTTACTTGTTTGCCAGCTTCATAACAAAGACCGGGGAGCCCGGCACCTCTGAGAGCACTTGGTTGTACAGGTGGGGGAACTCTTCAGAGCTCTTCACTTTCCTGATTCCCTTACCTCCTCCGCCTTCAGACGCCTTGATCATCACAGGGTAACCTATCCTCTCTGACACCTGAACAATAATAATAATGATAATGATGGTGGATGGTGATGATGAGCACAACAACAACAATTATTATTATTATAGGCGAGCGAGAGAAACAAGTGAGACACTCTCAGGGATAACACCATTGAAAATTGGGGGTATTTGTTTGTTTATATGTGTGGACGTATGTATGTCATTTTGTACTTTGACCATCGCGTATTTTAGTGTTCTCTCCGCGTTCGACTCCGTCCCAAACTTCACTAAGCAGAATCCCCCGGTTTAGCGATTATTACCCGTATCACCCTAGAAATTGATTGTTTACCACTTTGAATTCTTTTGCGGGTGCAGTTAAAACTCAAAAACTTATGTGAGCTCCATTTCTATTCGAGTGAGTGGCTGTGGTAAGTTACTACGCTATTTGTCACAGTTATAAGCCCTACACAACAGTATTTACTTAAAAATTCATTGTCTACTAGACTAACCACAAAGGTAAGTCTTGCGTATGGTTTATACAAAAACATGGCCAACTTAAGTTCAGATGCCAGAATAAAGAAAGGGAAACAGAATTATGCACTAATTGGAGAGAAACGCAAGCTGCATAAGAGATTCCTTCATCTGTTTCTTCATCTGTTCCTTCATCTGTTTCTTTTCTTTTATTCAGACTGGAATGTACAGCAACTCTGACAGAAAATAACTTCTGAATTTGCAACACACTTTGCTTACAATTAATAGAACTAAATATGTAAAGAGGCAGGATATATAAAGGAAGTGGTCAATCAGCAGCTGCTAATAAGCTATAGGTGTAATATATATAGTACATAAACACACATCACATGGTTAATTAGAGCATGTTCCATAATCACCTGACAAATTTCACACTCCAACCTTGTGGAATTCTACAGCTTCTCAAATAACATATCAAATTACAGCTGCTCCTCACCTCTCTATGAGCATGCTCAGAGCCACAAGAGTCATTTAGCTAATTACTTTTCATCTAATGTATAAGTTTCCAGCTAATTTAGCACAGTCTGTCCAGAAAGACTACTTGGGCAGTATAAGTGGGTGTGTTCATCTACATTTACATACCTAAATATTACTGAATTTTAATACTCAATGAAAAAAAAAAGGCTATTGAAAGAATACATACATATTAGTATTTACTTAAGAAATGAGCACCAAAGGTGCGAACCCTCAGCACTATTGAGCACTACTTAGCTATTACAATATAATCTCCTTCCAAAAGAAAAAGCAATCTGTTAGCTATTTTAATGAGGCATCAAAATAGCTCCACCAATGAAAATGGTACATGGAAACGCTGTCTTCATAAGAGAAGAAGCCAAACTAGCCAGAAAAACTCACCAATACGCATTTTCAATGCTAAACTTCTCTTCCAACTCTGTTAACTTCCCTGAGCATAAATCAAACCACACCGCTGGCTGCAAGAAATTATTTGCTCAAGTGATTATGACGTGACGCTAGGGGGCGTTGTCCATAAAAGCTGGTACCTACCGTGGAGCTGAAAGCTTTGCGTTTTCTCAACGATTGTCCAAAATTCAAAAAAGTAGCACAATAAAAGGTCTTAAATATTTCGTCCTGAGTAAGTTCATACCTAAATCAACTGTTAATATTGTCAGTGTTCTCCAAAATCAGAGCGTGACAGACAGACAGACAGACAGACAAGACGACTGCTATAACCCTCTCGCGCATGCGCGCTGAGGGTTAATTATGAATGGGTCAAAACACGAAAATAAAGTAGCACAACTTGGTTATCAGAAGCACCACTGGACTTGTGGCATACCCACCATTATGCCCTCCTGAACACTCTTTATGCAGCCTTTCTTGTAGAGAGCATCTGGCACATTGACTGACCTTCCCTTCTGGTGAGACTCCTCTAGTTTCAGTCCTACATAATTTCAGACAGAACATGTCATTTACCCACATGGACAGTAGCCACTCCCACCCCCTTCATACACACACACACACACACACACACACACACTTGACAAAACCACGCCCCATTTGCCACCACTCCACTTGCAAGGGCCACACCCCTCACTTACCAGAGCCACTCCAAGGCAGAGTAGGGACATTCACAGTCTGGGCAACAATAGAGCTGGCAATCTTGTCTCCAAGTGCCCACATAGCGTGCTGGGGAGGACCCAGGAAAGTGATACCTGCCTTGCTTAGCTGCTCTGGCAGTTTCGGATTCTCAGAGGCATGGCCCCATCCTGCCCACACAGCCTAAAACAATAATAATAGCAGTAGTAGTAATAATAATAATCGAATATCAAGAAATCCACACTTTACCTACCTGAACTGGAATCCTCTTAGCAATGTCCAGTATTAAAGTGACATTGGCGTAGTTGTGGTTATTGGAGCCACCTGGAACCAGAATGAAGTTGTCGGCCAGCTTGATGTACTCGGCATTCGCCTGTTTATACATAAAAACATAAACAAACTTCATACACACCCACTCTCACTTAAATAAAGTCTTCCTTCGACCACAAGAAGATAACGAACTGTAGCTGTGGATTGAACATTGTTTATTTAAACTATCCCAGCCAAAAAAAAAAAAAAAAAAAAAAAAGAGAGAGAGAGAGAGAGTGAGAAAGAGACAACAACAACTAAAAGATTGGTGGAAGGGTGAGTGAAGAAGATTAATTCTTCCTTTTGTAAAAATTTTATCTCTCCCTCCCTCCCTCCGTACGACTGACCTGGAGATCTTCAGGCGTGACCATGGCATGAAACGAGATGACCTTCTCAGTTCCGAACACCTCATACGCCCACCTCCTCACCGACCTGATGAACTTGACCGCACCGATGCCATTATTGGCCACAAGGATCTTCTCAATGGACCTTTTGCCACCATACCGACGAACAAACTCCTTTGGCGTGGCCACCTGAGTGCAGTGAGGATAGAGAGAGGACATGACCAGTGGACCAGTAAGACTTGTCAACATCATACCCAAGACACGTGTCTCTATACTGGAGGGCACAATTGGGCCTCTCAAGCTAGGATAGTTACAACTGGCTGTTAAAACTGCAGGGGAGATATTAAAATAAAATGGCACCTGCTGTCCAGGACCTGTCCTACTTATTATTATTGTGCCACTTTCCTGAGGAGTATGAACTGGTGGTTTCAATAAGTATGGACTATAAAATGGGTAACTCATATCTCGCTTCATTTCAAGGTTAAAAAAAAAAATTGTCACAGCCAGCAGTATATTTTAATCACTGAAATAGACTAACTTTGCTCAACACTAAACTGCTGACTATTCCTGCCTTATATAATATTATGTGCATATATTAAATATACACATATACATTTTTTTTTAAGAATACACTGTGCTGTACATAATAATGCAATAGACCCTTTACCATATTTTAGATAAAAATCATAATGATCTACACAAATGTTATTTTATATGAACTAGATATTTATGATAACATACAAAGTGTACTTCTGAGGGAGGGGCTGTGTATGCACATGAGTGTGCCTCTTCAGGTCTTTACTATACATCCAAGACACCATTTCACAGTTCATTAATCTAATTAGCCCTGTCTTCAGCTAGCTCAAGTTAAAAAATAAATTGTTTGTTGTTTTAATTCATTAACACCATCCTTACCGAGTCTCCAGAGTCAAAGGAATGCTTGTGACCTGACAAAGTCCTGCTGTGCTGCTTCATAATATCGGCCATGGTGCTCAAAGCAAGAGACCTGCATTAAGAGTAGCTATTGTCTCTACCTTTCTTTTTTAATTGACCCAACCCTGCATGCAGATACCAGAGCGTAAGTCTGCAAAAGGGTCAACGTACTCACCTAAACCACTAGGGTTACTCCACCAGCATACAGCGTGCCAGGAACACAGTTTCACCACTCAATCAACTGGCTTGAGCAGCATCAGCCGATTGAAGACCTGGGCGTGTCGAATTGCACTTCACACCACCGCCACACACACACGCGCGAACTGTTGATTGTGATGTGCATCAATTGTCGTCACAACGATTGTCGACTACTTACCTATCGGAGTGTAGGGACGGATGCAGAAGGATGCGTGGGTGAGTTACCGCAGAACCGGATTTTGTGGTTTGATATTTCCTGCCCGAGTACAAGTGCACCCTGCCGGTCCAGAGGAAATGACAACTTTTTACTGTTCCACTTCTACTTTATAAATCTACCATCACAGTTTTTTTAAATCTCCTAATAATAATAGTAGTATTCAACCACACACCGGAACTATTAAACGGAGCTTCGGGGACTACTTTTTCAGAAGGAAAAAAAAAATGAATGCAAAAAGGGCTATACTTTTGAGCTTCTTTTTTGCATTAATTTTACCTAGTCGTCAGCAGGTGAGAAGACCTCGTCGGGTTAGTTATTTTGGAAGACAGTTGCACTTTAATTCCTATTGGCAGAAGTCGACTTCAGATTATTGTTTATTATTAATTCCAGTGTCCTCCTATGCAACTGGCCTGCAATGCTGTATCTGATGCTGGTACTGGAGGATGGGTGTCTGGTGTTAATGTTTCCAGGGCCCCTAGAGATCCAGAAACCGGAACAGCGACACAGTTCATATCTTGGGACATTGATCCCACTCGGCCTCCTGGACAGCAATATATAGTTTATTACAGGATACGGGATTCCGGACTGTCGTGGCAGTCTTCCGATGCTGTATGTTGGCTTGCATGGCCATGAATATGCAGTTGTTTGCTATCCTATGCAAGTTATTTTGAGGCTATAGACAAAAGCATATTGATTCAAACGTAGGCAAATAGGTTTAATTTTTTAGGCCTAATTTTTTGTTCCTCACGAGCTGACGTGTCTGTTTGCGATTCTACTGGCAATGGATTGCTACATAATGAGAGTTTGGGTTTGATTCAAGAGATTTTACACAGTGCAGCAATGTTTGTCAGTATAATGATTGGCAACATCTTCCCTCCCCTCCCCCCCCCCCCCCCCCATTACGCTGGCTGCTGTAATTATGGAAAAGTTTTCATATATTTCTTTCAAATTGTATAAATTTGTTGTAGCCGTATAATTACTCGCAGGCTCAATTATGGTACTCTTAATGCAAGTAGGACCTGCCCTTACTGTAGCAAGCAAGTAGGGTTACTCCAAGAGCCGCCTTCACTCGCCTATAGCTACACTCATAATTTCATAATTACTGTAACTCAAACCTTATCAGAAGCCACTTATTGCTATGTGATTCCATAGGCTTCAATCATTAAGTAGATATACTCTTTCTTGGTGTCTAGACAAACATGTCCAGCAGATTCGAGATCACTATGCTGCCGTATGATAACCGCTACGAAGTGATTGTGTGCTACGATAACGTGACTGCCGACAGACAGCCTCAGCCCGGGGCCATCACATCCATAGGGCTCGAATGTGGCCAATGCATGAATTGCTTCAGGGCAAGTCCACCACGTGAGTTCAGAGGTCAAGTATGTATCGGTGGATCACACTTACATAGTGAATGAGAATCTTAATCAACACGTTATGTACATGGTGTGAAGCACAGGATGTGTGAGCTAGTGTTAATATTTACTGAGCCTTGATATTGGATCCTGTCCAGTAGTATATAAGTGTCAGAGGGTGTCATAATTCGATAGTTTTGTCTTCCCTACTCTGGAATCTTTGCTATTTAATTAAAGACCGTGCCTATGCTTTGAAATTGTATTTTGCAGCTGTGTTGAATGTCATAAGGGCGATGTTAGTGGATAATCAGGAGGCTAACGAGTTAACGTTCAAGATCGAGGTGTTCAGTGATCCTGGAAATGTCACATTTAATTGGATGGCCACCGATATCAACTCTCCAAGTAACAGAAATGTATCCATCAGTAATAGTGACGATGGCGTTGAAATTACAACAACAAATGAAGGATCCAACATCGTAAGTCGACTTACGCTGACCAAGATGGGTCGATTCAGGATGCCAATCGTTAGCATGACTAACGGATTTAATCAGGAACTTACCCGCAGTGATGCATTTACACGAAGTAAGGCAATTATTTGCTGCAATAACTAGCATTTCCCCTATAGTGTGTCAAATTTTTATCTCAAGATTTGTTATATCTTTTGTATGTATACATATTATGCAGTGGCGTAGGACATTTTTTGGGGGGGCACAATCCAACAATGTGATTCTTCCCATTAACACCTGTAAACTACAAACACATACTCTTTGAGCCCACCCATACCAAAACATTTTCCTACACCACTGTCATGTATATACATTAATATTTAGTTAGAATTGACAACAGTAAGTGTTAAGCCGAGCCCTTTGTTTTGGTATTCATCATTTACAATTGGTGGTTACAATGTGTGTGAAATGGTTTCGTCGTGGAATTCTAATCTCCGTTCCACGCTTCAGTCTTCAGGGCTGAAATTGATACCTCCTTATCAAGTTAAGAAAACTGAAATTCCTTTGACACTTAACTGATCACTGGGCAGGGGCTTCCTGTTGGATCTTTGGGTGGGTGACTCTGGCAAATTAGGCTGCCATTTTTAGTCTCAGTCTTGCTTATGCTCGTGACCTTACATCCTTTGGTTTTTGTTTTTCTTATAAGACATTTTTCATCGGCAAGTAGCATAGTCTACCTACGATGTTAAGTACATAGCTTATAGATAAAATAATCAATTTATACAGCCATCAGAGTTCCTAATTATATTAGAGAGAGAGAGAGATAAAAATGAAACAAATTTCTTTGTTTCTTGTCTGACATTTTTTTAATGATATTTCAGCATTCATTAAATTAATGCTTACATTTTTCATTTAGCTGAATTATTAACTATTTGTATCTTTATTTCTTTTCACAGTCATGCCTCCACAAATTGTGCGGGCCACAATAGAAGACAACCCAGGTGCAGTGGGGTATAGTTGCGTGGTATCAGGAGAGCCGCTCAACGAGATAGATATCACGTGGGATGCCATCCGGCAAATGAACAATCCTAGAGTCATTCTTAATAGTGCCACACCTGGGGTGATTGAATTAGAATTGGAACAGCCATCTATGGGGACGGTGACCGGAGAACTAGAGTTGAGCCGAAACGCTCCCTACTCCATGGTTAGGTGCGTGGCTAGACTCGGTGAGCTCACCTCTTCTCAGTCCGACTTTACACCAGGTACGTCAGTGTGTGTGCGTGCGTGTATGTGTGTGTGTGTGCTAACTTGTGCTATGTATGTACTTTGTTGTGGCTAAAATATTATTCTGTTGTGCTCAACTTGTGTTAGTGTGTGTGTGTGTGTGTGTGTGTGCATGGTTGCGGTTGAAATATTATTTGTCTTTGGCAAATGTGGTTATAATTTGTTGTCATTGAGTTGTTAATACTACTGGATATTATTTGTACTTTACCAAATCTTTATAGAAGTTGATAATACACTATACTGTTGTTTTGATCTCATTAAGAACTTCCAAGGTAATACTCTTTTTGTTTTTTAGCTACATCTACAGAGTTAATGGACTTAACTTCCGATCCTGGTCTACCTGAGGTATTGGCGTCACCATCCACTATTCCCCTGGAAATGGTGATACCTCTAGTGGTAGCTCCTATAATAGTGACTCCAATTTGTGTGCTCTGTGGAATCTTACTTTACAGGAGATGCCGCATTATTTCAAAGAAGAAGAAACATCAGTAAGTCTAAATGTGTGAGTGTGTTTGCTTCTTTTTTTAATATTATCCTGGTCCATTCACTTTAATAGCACCGCTGTTAGAATGAACACGCTGCATCAGTATACACCTCATCAGCCCAGCACTGCAAACGGTAATGCAGGTGCTGTGGAGTTTGAGCGCTCCACTAAAACAACGGCTGATCTTGAACTATCCACAAGGAGTGCCATAGACGAGGATGTTGAAAGACCCATTGCCTTGCTACGAGAAAAACTGCCGGACGACATGATTATAGATCCGACAGAGCTCAAAGTTTCTGTCGTGATTGGTCAAGGTATGTTATGTGGCATGTGAGGATATGTAGCACGACAATAATTTTAAACAAATGTTTTACACTTACACAACCAAGCCTTGAGTACTAACTTGCAATGGAGTATACTGTGTCAGTTTATGGACATGTCACTGAAGGAAAAACATGTACATGTCACTTATTACAGGAGAGTTTGGTGTGATTTACAAGGCTAACTACTACAGTCAGGACGGTGTGACAGTAGTGGCGGTGAAGACTCTTAAAGGTAAGCATAATCACTTAATTAGTTAATCAGTCTCTTGGCTTCTGTTGCTACGTATGATGTAACCACTCCCTATCAACAAGGTGGGACATTTGAACATTCCATGACACTCGCTGACTAACGGTGTTGACTCGTTGCATCAGTAGATTGAGTAGATTGTGTTAATTCTTTCTTCATGTCATTTTTGATGACATTTATTAATCTATTTGAAGAGGGGGGGGGGGGGAAGGTACAATAATAGATACAAATTTACTGAAGTATTGCATGTGTTAGGGATATTCACCACAGCAAGGGATATTGAGAATGCCACCAAGGAGATCCTGAAGATGTACAGATTCAACCACTTGAACGTGATGTCTCTCATCGGCGTGTGCATGTCTCAGTCCAGTCAGGGGTCTTCCAGCGGACCGTCCATGGTCATGCCTTTCATGGCCAAGGGAAGCTTGCTTGACTATCTCAGGAAGGAAGCCAGCAATTTGAAGGCAACAAGAGAGTCCGAGGTGAAGGAGGGAGGGAGGGAGGGGGATGAAGAAAGAAACTTTAGCACATTTTGCATGGGAAGAAGGTGGAAGTCTTATAAATATCAGCAGTGTCTGTGTGGCTTGTTTGGTCTTCAGTTGAAACAGAAGCAATCATATCACGGATGTATAGCATTGTTGGGTGATCTTCTAGGGTTATATGAGAGCATAGGTTTCCAATCTATTGTTTGTGTATGTGTGTGTGTGTTTGTTCTTAAACAATACTGTGCAAAATTTGGCGGTGAGGGAATTCTAAGCTTTCTTATGAACCATCACATAGTATATGTGATGTCATATGGACATGTATAATGAATTTCATGTAACACAAACACAGAAACAATAATTCTTTATATCACAATGTATCTAGAAATAATTAAAATTTGGCATTTTATTGGTTAATGTTTCATTTGTAGGTCTCAAGAGTGAGGAAACCTCTTGTTCAAATCTGCCAGCAAATCGCCAAGGGCATGGAATACTTGTCAGGGATGAAATTCATCCATCGAGACTTGGCGGCAAGAAACTGCCTGTGAGTGGAAAAGTAAAAAAAAGGGGGAGGTGGGGGGTGATATCATTAGCAGCATAATCAACAAATTAGCCAGTACTCCTTTTGAAATATTTTTAAATTGAAATTGTGAGCAGCACTGGAGAGTTTGTGGCAATTAACCTGGGCTTATTCGATGACTAAGGGAAAAAAATACAAAAACCTGGAGAATTCCATGAAGTGGACAGGGTCTAGGAATTGCTGAGAAATCTGGGTGCATCCCATCAAAACCAGGATGGTGGGCAACTAATGTACACTCACAAGTAGTAACCTTACCGTTGTGAATACAATTACGCCAAGTAGTTGCTGACACACAATCGCAGCAGAAATGTGTGGGTGAGCAAGAAGACAGGAAATAGAACAGGAAAAAAAGTACAAAGGGTATCAGCCGATAAATGTAAACTGCTGGAGATTGTCTGGGATTTGCCATACCAAGTCTGGCAAGGGTCACACACTGGTAGCAAGTCTATTTAAACCAAACTTTGTGGTCTAACTGTGACACTGAATAATTAATTTCCAGGATTTCAGGAATACTAAGCTTTTTTTTCTTCTTCTTTTAGGATGGATTCAGCTGGTGTCATTAAAGTGAGTGACTTTGGACTGACGGAGAATCTGTACTCACGAAATTACTTCAGGGAAGTCCGAGATGGAGCCAAACTCCCCATCAAGTGGATGGCTTTGGAGAGCATCAAGCTGGGCGTGTTCACTGAGAAAACAGATGTGGTAAGATCACATCAACGGGGTATTTCATGTTGTGAAATAGATTCTGATTTTGTGTAGTTCTAATTTAAGGGCTCATTTGTATAAATATGAACTCAATAGGCCCATTATTAATGTTATGTTATATATTTTTTAATGGACTGTGTGTTATAACAAAGTCATGTGTGGTCTTCTGGGACAGTGCCACTCTCTATTTTGAAATGTGGGTTTAGCCTATTTAATTGCTGCTTGTAATAATATGTATATAAAAAAAAAAAATTTCCCATCCCTATCAACCATAAGTATATGTGCTGACCTAGCTCGTCATTAGTAATGGTGATTTAACTTGACTGTAAGTGGGAGTATTTTTGTCAGACTTCTCGCAAGCCACAAATTAATGTTGCTGCTAATTAATAAATATTACTTCTTATTGCTTGTGGCTGCAGTGGGCCTATGGGGTGACATGCTGGGAGGTGTTCTCTGGAGGTTCCATCCCATATCCCGGACTCCATCCCCGGGAGGTGCTAGATATTCTAGAGAATGGAGAGAGGCTGCACAAACCCAAGAACTTAGCCTGCTGTTCATCCATGTAAGGATCAGTAAATTGAATACAAATTGTACAATGAAATGTTTAGCAAGTGCATTATGGCATTATACCTATTTGGCGCATTTTTCTATGTTCAGGTACAAACTTCTGTGTTCTTGTTGGTATGAGCAGTATGAAGAACGTCCAACCTTTTCAGCTATAGTGCAAGGATTGGAACATTTCTTAGAAGTGACCAGTGACTATCTTGACCTGGCAGCTGTTTCTACGGGTACCATAGACACAGATGATCATGCAAGTAGACTCAGCAGTGAAGCTGAAGAAATCACTTCTCTTCCAGATTCTGGAAGTAACAAAAACAGTTTGAACCGTCATAGTATTCTTGATCGTGTGATATCTTCTCCCAATGAGTATGCAGAAGCTGGATCTTTTTGACTTACCTATCATGTACCAGTTTCTTCTAATCATTCCATCTATTTCCTGACACCAAATAACTCAGAATATACCTATTGCAGTCATTTTGAAAAGCACTTTTAAAAAAACTTTTTTAAAGTAATCAATTTTGCGCATGCGCTGAGGTCCTGTAGCGCTAGTAAATTATAGGACCACGTGTTTCGCAAGGTAGGGCATGCGTCACCGCGGGCTAGGCGTCTCTAGTACTAAACTGGGAAAATGCCGAGGAAGAAGTCGATAGTTTTGAAATCCAAATCTCCCCATCCTCCATTCAGGGATATGATAATTTCAGCCATATCCAAAGCTGGCAAAAGTACGAAAGACTGCAGCAATTCATCTTCGTTGCAGTCCATTGTAGAATTCTTAAAGGATAATTACCAAATGCAGAGCGACTGCGAGCTTCAGGTGAAAAGAGCGCTCGGCAAGCTACTAAAAAAGGGAACCGTCGTTCAGACTGAAGAAAACTACAAAATTGGGGATTCAGCTCATAGAGGAACTGTAAAAAGTGACTACTTCACTTTGCCTAGAAAGTGCAAAGCACAGGACTACAGGCACGTCAGTTTGACAAACCGCAGTGGCATAAAAGTTTCGGGAAAGGTTCCCAGCAATGACATTAGGGAGTTCAAACCTATCGCCATTGTTTCAGCCAGCAAACGTGTGGCAGTAGAAGTGACAAGGCTAGAAAGATTGCCAATCAATTTTGAATCTACTAAAGCAAAAGTTGTTCAAGACCAAGTCAGCAGAGAGAGTGCTCATGTGGAACCAATGAAAGGTAAGAATGATGGATTAAAGCATTTTGAGTGTCACCAAAATGATGTTGGGTGCTTAGGCAAAGAAATAGATGGAGTGCTTACCACTGCAAGTGATACTAAAGAACGAAGTTAAAAAAAAGTCTGAGTTCATATTTCATTGTTACAACACTTAATGGACACAGCTACACAGTACTATCATCTTAATTTTCAGCATTTATTTATTACCACAACAATCATAATGTATTTAAGCATAATTAATTTAACAGCACCAATTATCTCCAATCAAAAGGATATAATAAAGTTGTCTTTGCCTTGTTTCATTGAAATTATGCAACAACATTGGCAGTTACAATCACCAGTAATAAGTTCATAAATGAGGCATATGATGTATAAGGGAAAGTAGTGTGAGTAAGGTGTTCAAAAGGGGGAAAATAAATTATCAGATGGTGACATAAAAAAAGACAATGTGCTATCGTCTTGAACGAGTTCTTGTTCTTCGCTTAATCTACAGGTAAGAATTGCAATTAAAAGTAGTCTCATTTCACACAGGAAATAAATATCAAACTTGCAACTTACAGAGGTTGATTCTGACAAGATATCGGCAGGCTGTGGTGATGGCCGTTTCTTTGATTCTGAAACCTATAATTTCACAGTCAATCATTACTACAACATGTACTTAAGGATCGTTTTCACTAATTGCTGATGCTTGTATTTATCAGTTATGCCATCTTAATATTTAAACCATAGCTGCTTAGTAATTGCCACGAGACAAGTGATATTACCCTATAAAGTGCTCAATAAAGTGATATTACTTCCCCCCTTGCCCCCAATAAAATCGCTTGTAGTCAACAATAATTTGTACCACAAAGAGTGTTAAAAAAAATCCAAGATTTTTTTGACAAAATAGAGTGAGATGGACAAATAAATAATATAATGTGATGCTCCTATCGGCTATGAACGAAAATGTTTCTTTCTTACTTGTTAAAAAAAAAGGAGGAAAAAAAAAAGCACTCTAAAAGTAGACTGATACAGACAATTATTCATTGGAGTATAATGTCTTGTCTTATGAACTTCTTTGCAACAATCAACACTGCTTTGAAGGCAGTGGAAATAGAACAAGGTACACTTCTTGAACATAGCTTCGGTACTTTGGAGTGACCAACGCTGCAATAACTGTCACCTCACCCCGACTGTCATTATTTGGTCTTTTTACACTGTTCGAAATAGTATCTATGTATGAGTATTAGCACGGGTAACTGTGCTATTAGAGATTGATAGTACGAGTAACATGATTGAAAAGCACGAAACAGTTCGAAATAGTATCTATGCTACAAAATAGGTCAACCATGGCAACTGTTGGAATTATCGCTAGATAAAGGCCCACAGGATTGGGACGACTCAAACTCATGGTTTACTATTACATATGTGTATTGGCACATATCAACCAATGAGATTGTAGTGCTGGGGCACATGATGGGAATTTATACTGTACTGCATTAGGTAACTATCATACCTACCTTTGCTTTCTTGGCAGGTGGCACCTCACTTTCCTCCTAGATAAACAAACAATTTAATTCAAAGCTACTGAGAAACGATTGCAAGTGAATTAAAAAGTTTACTGTAAAAATAAAGGCTGCATGTTTTTTAACAGCACAACAGAACATGCTCGTATTTTACTCTCATTGCCTCTTAATAGTGACAAGTAGGAGTACTGCAAGGAGTAAAATTTTAACTCTTACAGAGAGAATATGTAATTTACCCAATCACCCCCCACCCCCCCCCCCCCCCCCCCCCCCCCCCCCCCCCCGGAGCAGCCCCACCCCTCAACTAATGTTTCCTCAACTAATGTTTCCCTACAGGCTTCTATGGACTGATTTAGCTGTAGGTGCTAATGGACCACCTATTCACTAATTAGCTTACCTTCATGCACTGTATTCATACAATTATTCTATTCTAACTTTACCTTTCTCATGCCTGCCCTTATCTTATACAATCCCCATTCCACTCACATATATACTTGTAACACTCTCATTCTATTCAGTTCTTTAATTGCTTGCTTTTGTGTATCATTTATTTTGTTTTGTTTTATGTTCTGTAATTGTGCTTTGTTCTTTAGTTCTGTATCATTTTGGTTGAATTTGAGACTGAGTACTGATAGGGATCTTGAGCATACTGGGAATAGTGGATAGGCCTTAGTCAGTGCGTTTAAGTCAGGAGATATTTTTGTCTTTTTCCCTTTGTTTTAGTTAGTCGTTTTTGCGTGATAGTTTGGCTGAGTTTGTCGTGTGCTACTACACCCCCCCTCCCCCTCCATAGTCAGTCATCATTACCAATACTTTAGCTGCTTTGGACGCTTTCCTAGACACCTGGAGAGTTCTTTGGACAGTCTAAACAACAACAACAACAACATGTAAATCATTGTTATACACAAATGGTACAATACATGTATGTGTGTGTAACACTAATGCCAACCTCAGAATACAAACGCATTTTCATATAACTCACTACACTAGCACACACACACACACACACACGCGCGCACACACACACACACGCATGCGCACACACACACACACACACACACACACGTGTGCATACCTTAGCATTCCGGGATGAGGCAGAGGTATTTTCTACCTACAAATGTTCAAATAAAGCACACATGATGTTGTATGTATTTCAACTATTGTAGTACTTTGCACACCTTGGACTTTTTAGCAGAAGGGACATTTTCCACCTGAATTAAAAAACAACAACAAAACAAACAAACAAACAACAAACAATGTATTAATGAAGCACTACTAGTGCTAAACCTCAATGTTAAGTGACAACATGTCACCAAGCTTGTCAGCTACTACCAGTACACTGGCCAATAGAGTTGAAATTATTACCGTGGGACACTTTTTATTTTTTTAAGTCACATCTTTTATCATTACCTCCTCTGGTCCAGACTCTTCCTCACTGGTTCCCTGGTCTCCCTCACTGCCCGAGGCTATTTTCCTAGTCGCCACAACTCTCTTGGGAACCTCAGCCTTCTTCACTCGACCTCTCCTAGACCTTGCCCGCGATGTAGGCTTGGATTCCAGTTTAGAAGACTTATTCTGAAGTTTGGAAGGGGAAAGCTTTTCTTCCCTACAGAAGTGAACAAGAGAAAAAGAGAGCAGTAATGAAGTATTTCATATCCATTTCAAAATTGCCTTAGATTGCTATCTAAAGTTAGCTCTAAGTGAAGGAATAACGACTACAATACCCTTGAGAGTGCAAGGTCAATGATCAAGGGTCTTCAACATGAACCATACCTGGTGATAGAGACGCCCGCACTCCCTTCTATTTCCTCTGTATCGGGACTAGGGGAAAAGTTGGTCATGGTGGTGCTGGTGGTCTTGGAATGCTTGGTGGGCGTGCAGCTGTACTCTGGAGGCAGGTAGCGTATTTCATTAGGTCGAGCAGCCTAACGAAGTAAACAAAATATAGATAAAGCGAAGAGGTGTGAATCAACATAAGATAGCATGACATATATTCACAACGACTTCTTCACCTTTCCCTTAGTCTTAAAGTAATCTGACGATAAGACAATTTCTCCTGAATAGTCTCCAATGCCAATATGCAGCAACTACTTACACAACAACAACAACAACAAAAACAAACAAACAAACAAAAAACAACTCTTTCATCCATGGCATTACCAGTGCAGTGGTTTATGCAAGTATAGTATCATCCCTCAATTTTGTTACTGATTGAAACTAACAGCCACACTGTACCTTAGTGCCCATCACTCCCATAGTCAGGTCACAGGCAGCATACAGATTCTTGTTCATCTCGGCATCTGTGGGATTCTGAGCATCCACAGTGGCCTTGATGGTTTCAACGAGCTTCTTCAAGAACCCGTAATTCTCTCCTCGGAGCAACATAGGCTCCAGGAAAAACCACAGTGAACTGGAAATAAAACAAAACAAACCACATTCATAACTATGGCCATAAAAAATATTGAACTACGCACTCCTTAAACTTGTCCAAATTGCTGGACTTTGTGCGTGAGAAGTGTGGATGATGTGCTACCAGGTAAACAGCGTGGGAGACTGCATACTCAGGAAGGACTATGTGGAGATTATCTATACACACACAAGACAAAGATCATGGAGTCACTATAGAAATACACAATACATGGGAGATTATAATATGTGAACATGGTACAAAGTATAAGACTAATTACTGGCAGGAATCAGTGATTACTTATTGAACTGATTTTAATAAGTAACAACAAATTCTGATGACCAGTTTAATAAAAATAATAAACTCGTTCGTACCATTATTATTATTATACATACTTCAAAGTACTGTTAGATATGTTCAATAAAAATGTATATTAAAATTTAGCATTAGTATTTGATCTATCCACTCCTGATGCTTCAGAAAGCTCACAGAAAGATGCTAAAAGAAGTGGACAAGCTAATACAAACAATAATGGAGACATAATTGGAAAATGGCAGACATGTATTTTTTTAAGTAGTTTAATTAAATAGAAGAGTTCCTACGTTTAATTATTCCCCACAACCAACCACTTCTCTTTCTACTACACTACCTTTGGCATTTGAGAGTTGATTGATGCATTGCTTTCTCTTAGACACATTCGACGAAATGACTTTATGAAACTGGAGCAAAAACACAAAACAAGTTGCTTACAACAACCAACAAAACCACAGGTCTACCAATTACCCGGTCTCGCCTAGATTTGTTAGGCTCCAAGCCAGCATACACCATAATGGACAAATATTCTAAAGGAAGTTGGAAACTGGACAAGTACTTGTCCAACTTCTGGACAAACTTCTCTCTGATCTGTTCACAGGAATCCTGGAATCAGTCAAAACACATCACATGAATGTCAACAACAACTACAACAACAAAAGCATCAATACTGCTGAATAACAATTATGATGGGAGTCACAACTTCCTTAAATCATTCAAGCCGTTACCCTTAGTCTACTTAACATTAATTGGCAAGCATTTTTAATAAAGAACACTTATAAGAATTAAACTGACGGCAGCTGTGCTCACCATGGCATGCATGTCCCTCTCTCTGTTCCTGATGGCAGTGCTCACTCATTTTCTCTTTAAACATTTAGTTTCATCTTGCAGAAAAATACCAGAATTATGCAACTTTTAGTTGGAACATTGCTTCAGTCATTACTATTATGGCTAAGACTTAAAATTATCTGGTTCTTGGTCTCTTTCCCTCTCTGCATAGCTAGCACTCCACCTTCACCAATTAAGCTAAGTGTATTATGACTGCCAGACCAACTGCCTTTCCCCTGACCTGTGTAGTGAGGGCTAATGTCTGGAAGACAGAGTGGGTGATGAATTTCTTGTAGCAGCTACATCTGGCCAGTCTCAGTATGCCACAGGCTGCTGCCAGTCGCAGTCTGGACCGATCTTGAGCTCTGAAACACCAATATAACCAGTTAACAACAACAAAAACATAATTTCAATATTGAGATTATAATAATGTTACAAATAAATTACAACACTTATCTATAACCCCCCCCCCCCTAATACATATGCTTATGTCTTGAAAAAGGGAAAGACATGAAGAAATAACTTTCAATTGTTTAAGTTTGTGTTGTTGTTGATTTAAATTACTTTTTATATTGCTTTAAATCTTAAACAGTAAATAAAACTTAAACACTTGCCAGATAGCAAAGATTGCACTTGTCACAATATGATGCACACGTTGGCATGCATCTTCCCATAAACTGAGAAATTATACAATTAACAAGTTACCTGAGGTTGTCCATCCCTTGCAGATCTCCATCAGAAGCCAGAGTGTCTTCCAGAACTTTCATCACTGCCCGACACTGCTTCTCGTGGATGTGAGCTGCTCTCCGGAGAGAATCTCCAGCACTGGCCATACCTTGCAGCCACTTCACTAGAAGCTTCAACCCCAATACCTATAAGAGAAACACACGCCATTAACTATTTCATTTCATAACTAAGAATTGCTTTCCTAGTTTAACAGACAACCACACTGCCTTTGAAGATATTTTGAATATTGAAGCAAAAAATTCAGCTCAAAGCAGTAAAAGTTAGGCAATTAAGTTTGACACGTTAAAACTGAGAACAATGTAACTGCATAAATATGTACATACATACATATGTATATGTGCAATACATACATATGTATATGTGCAATACTGTCACATACATGATAATATAAAACATCAGCTATCTAAATAGAACAACCATGTGATGTATTGGATGTTGGTCTCACCTTGCTCTGAGTCTCAAACGAAACCTTTCCATCCGGCACCCACTCAGGTTCGCCCTCCACAAACTCTCCCTGGGCCTACCCAAACAAACAAACAAACAAATAACAAATTTGTTATGCAATAGATTAGCTTTGTTGTTTTTGGTAAAACAGCTTCTGAAACAATAGTGCTTCCTACCTTGTCCACAGATATCAACTCTTTCATAACAAAATGTGCAATCACTTCTTTGTCTTTAGTAGCAAACACCAGTGGGTGGAGCTTAGCCACCTGTCCGAGACAGACAAGTACTGTTCTAAAGTTGTCATCATCATAGTCCAAGTGGTCCAGAAGAAACTGTAGGAGGGGGGGGGGGGGGGGGGGGGGGGGGGGGGGGGGGGAAGGGAGGAAAAAGAGAGAGAGAGAAATATCTTAACATGATATGCAGTTGTGGCCACAAGGTGTACTAAATGATCCTACTAAATAAAAAAAAATCAGCTCCTGAAGGAATTTATTAAAAAAAAAAACTGTCCCAGATATCTAGCGACAGCTAATTATTATATTGATTTAGGTGATTATAATATCATCGGTGAGATGTACACTGCTGACAACTCACTGAAAATAGTCTTCTCATGACTGGCTGTGGGTCTTTGAAGACCTTCCCCATGCATTTGATGGCATCTTTGGCCAGCTCCATATCGCCTTGCTGAGCAAGCTTCATCAGAATAGGTTGAAGGCATCTGTATCAGAGAGATGGGAAAAAAAAATCCCCCCATTCATAAATAATATGACCCTTTACCAAGATCCACAACTTACCCAGACACTTCCTTGCTGATATACTCCCCAACTAGTGTCAGAATCTGAAGGACTGTCCTCACTGTCAACATACACATAATAATTAAAACGAGACTCAACAACTCCCTCCCTCTCCTTACCAATACTGCAATCGTCCTGCCTGAGTAGCACTACTAATCTCTCGCAGACTTCAGAGGCACTGAAGTTGTTGGGCATGACTTCGGCCAGGACCTTGATGAGGCGGAGGGTACACTTGGCTTTGTGGGTCTCTACATCTTCTTCCTCCTGTGACCCTCCCAAGGCAGGCTCCTCCAACTCACCACATGCCTGAGAATATATTATAGGCAATCAACATCATATGCGCAAGAAAGGAACTGGTAAAGGATCGTCACCACTGTGTTACTTGTGTAAACACACATTAAAACTGACCTTACTGACGAGTATCCTGACACAACTGCCATCTATAATCATTGGGCATGCTCTGTCCAGGAGGTTCTTCACTGTTTCCACGACACCAGACTTTGACCCCACACGACTCAGAACATTTACCTATAAACAAAACCCATTCTTAACAAAAGTTATACCAACCTCACCTAGCAGCAATTCAACCCAATCTAACACAGGGTAGCGCTAATTACTGCAGCACTAACCCCTGTCAAAATATCCCAATCATGCATGCTCGCAAGTAGCTCCACCCATCCCATGCCAGCAGCAGCTAAAACCCCAGCCACACCCATACCCACCTTAGCTTGGATAGCTCCACCCATCCCATGCCAGCAGCAGCTAAAAACCCCAGCCACACCCATACCCACCTTAGCTTGGATGACATCACCGCAAGAGCAGCTGGTGTCAATGGCCTGCAGCAAGTTCTCCCTTAGAGAAGTGTCCATAGATTCCACCAAGTAGTCCAGGTAAGGTCTGGACTTGCTCGAATCAGGAAGACGCTCTGAGGATAAACAGAAGATACAACATGTCAGCACATGACAGTTCACTACGCTTAATGCACACACACGGACGGTCGTGTGAACACACCCACTCACTTACTTGACAACTGTGAGATCTGAGAGTTGAGAAGTTCTTTCTTCTTCTCTGAGCTCAGCTCAGCGTCCTGCTTTGTGTGAATAATTTCCTGCAGCTGACCTCTAATTCTGTAATCCATTATAACTATACTTCAAACATCAGCCAAATCAATTCAAACTATCGTATAACATATTCCAAGTACCCTCAATTATAGTTAAATTGACCAGTACAGTTAATTAATATTATGTAAGTTACTTTCAGCTCCAGACAACACTGGACAGTCTTGACCTTAATGATATAATCCATCAAATAGTACTTTATATACACGTCAAACTTGCTATGTACAAAATCAGATTCAATCCAACTGACCTGTATCTAGATATCAACAATGCATCAAACGCCCTGCAGGAAAACATCAGTATTGGATAAAATGCATCAAAAAATTCCACCTCACACCCTCCCAAATAATACCCACCTGACTGCATGCACGTCCAAGGAAGTGTAGACGTGGATGAGTCGGTCCATCCTGTCCTTCTCTGGGAGGTTGATGGGTACCAAGCAGCTGAGTAGACATCTCTCCACACACAGTCTGTCTTCCATAGTGTCCCTGTAGTAGCAGTGCAACACCTTGGTGGGGATCCACTCTAGCTCCTTCACACTGGGTGTGAAAACAACACGTAGTACCACATAGTACACACACAAAAAAAGCAAATTAATATTTAGTCAACCTGTTGGAATTCCTGTCTTGTATTATGTTATCATGCTTATAAGAAAAAATTCTCAAACAGTGAAATTGAATGAGCAATATGATTAAGGTTTAAACTTTTTGCTTTATTAAAACAACAACAAAACCCATAAAAATGATGTCAATACGTAAGCAAAAGCTGATGACCTGTACTTAATAAAATTATAACATTCTTTAATAGTAGATTGGTTCACTATGGGAGCCAGATACCACCACTGCACAACAGAGATGCTTAGAAACCTAATTTAAATTTTGAGAATTTGGTGAAGTGTGGGTTATCAGCTTTTGCTTTATAAATCGAGATATAACAGCACAGAAAACTGGTATTAATAGTACAAGTGGTGTGAGAAATGTTTTTATGAGTTACAACTGAGTGCTCTGGTTTAGGTGTCCAATAACATCCAAGTGCATTTATATGGGCAGTGGGTAAAGGGGTCTGGATATTGCTCGTACTTTTCACTTGCCAAAAAACACTAAATTGGACTTGTGAGATAATTTGCTTTTTTGTTAATTCATTTGTAAATTGCTGCATGTGTACACTCATCTCAACATTATATGGCCGAACCCTCTAACGCTAATGTGTCCTCCTTCTCCTCCCCCAGCAAAAAGTTCTGTACCAAACCCTGCCAAGGAATGTAATTGTTTACCCCTTGCAAGTAGCTGTTTTCTAATATGATCTGAATGATGCGGAACACAGTTAGGTATTACAAACTTACTGGAGTTCATTTTCTAGAATGAGTGGTGGTGGTGCGTTATTTGGTTAAATCCATTACCCAATATGTCAAGTCACCAAGAGAATACAATGTAAGTCTTGTGTTGGTACATCCAGTGAACAAGTGTGTGTGAGAGTGTTGTATGTGTGTGTGTGTGTGTGAGAGAGAGAGAGAGTGTTGTGTGTTACATCTGCTGCTTAGTTGAGAATATTTTAAAGCAAACAATAAATATTATTAGCTAACTTCTAAAGATTCTTAGGCTTTCTCCCAGCTTCTTTTGTTAGTAAGCAAATCTTATTTAGAGTTAGGCTTTAAACTGTGCAATAATTACTTGTTTTTTTCCTCCAAGCCCAACAAGTATTGGTGAGTGGTTACTATGACATTGAAACCCTTTCCCATATGCAATTAAAAACAAAAACAAAAAAAAACTCGTCCGTCTTTTAGTAGTTCAGTGCTTTTTGTCAGGAGCTGCTGGTAATTTAGATAGTCAGAATTAAAAAAAAAATTTTGGATTTACTTTGGCACAATGGCTTGCTCACCATTTGTGCTGAAGCACATCACTAATATGCATGCATACTATTATACAATATGTGTTTTTGCATGCCATGCTAATCCAGCATCAAAGGTGTGTACCCTCAGTGCTAATATACACCAACTATTACAAAACAATCTCAGACCAAAGAATAACTTATTGGCTATTCTATCGGGCATCAATATAGCTCGAGCAATGAAAACGGTACATATAAACGCTGCCTTCATATAAGAGAAGCTAAACAGGCCAGAGACACTCACCGGTATATATATTTTCAACTTCCCAGCAGCATTAGAAGCAAACTACTTCAGCGGCAAGAAATGATTTGCTCACGTGATTATGATGTGACAATAGGGGGTGTTGCCCACAAAAGCTAGTACCTATGCAGAGCTGAAAGCTTCACGTATTCTAAAAAAATTAGCCCATAACCTTTGCCTTCATTCCAACGTACTGTATAGTTGAAGTCTTGGCAAGGAATTTTATCATCATTAGATCTATTCTCTCTCTTACACAGGCTTTAACAAATGTTTGGTTGCAACCGGGAACCCAGGACCGCTTGCTTAATGCACAAGCGCTCAGCCACTGAGCTATAGCAACCAGCCGACAAACAAACACTCCAATTCTGTATTTATACTGTTAAGGGGTACTACTATGCTACAGTCTCACTCTCAGACTAATGGAAATTTTCTTTTTTCAAAGATTGTTTTTATTCGTGGAATTTTTTTTTTACTCCGTTAATTTTTCACTTCACAATTTCTTTCTCAGCCTTCTTTTTCCCCATTAGATCTAATGAGTAAAAGAGGCTGAGAAAGAAATTGTGAAGTGAAAATTTATCATCATCATAAGAATGCATCCATCAAAATATTTTGTTCATTAATTGATGGCTGTCCTGTTCATAAAAAACATTCCATGGTTGCTGTTCTGCTCTGTGTAACACTAAAACACTACATGCTTGTGTAACATAGCAAGTTAGCAACCTGGACTACACTTATATGCCATTGTTACAGCAAAGCATAGGCCTTGAGACATTATCAATAGCAAATCTGACTTTAAAAATAGTTGCCCTCATAGAGGGCTCAACAAATTCAGAGCATACTCATTAGAGTGCCCTCCTCCACGGAAATCTTTAGTAAAAGGCGAAAGATTTATTCGCTCTGAAGGAAGACCAGAGTTGTCTTACAAGGGAATCTATCTTACTTTATTTCCCTGAACTTACTGGTATTATGGTTGGGTTTGCATGAATATCATTAACCCTCCCCAAGTTAGTGATGACCAGTTTGGTACTGTATTTTGTTTTATAATTTTTATCAGTAAAGACATCCAGCAACAGATGAAGTTTTTAAAGCAAGTTGAAACAAAACTATCTCCTGATATGAAAACAAATTAAAAAGTATTATAGTAAACTAAGAGAAGAGCTAAAAATTGAACCGACTATTACAGAATAATTTTTTAATTTAAATTAATTATTACATGAAGTATACGACAGCAACATATAAAGGGAATGCTATATTGAATAATCAATAACAACAACAACAACAATAACAATAACAACAATAACAATAACAACAACAACAACATCAACAACATCAACAACAACAACAACAACAACAACAACAACAACAGAATGCTGACCAAATGCAAATGCCACTATTGCCAATAAAGGGTTAATTAAGCATTGAGAAATTGAGTAAATTAGACGCTTGCTCAAGTTTTTTTAGTTTATTTCTTCATAGGTTTCAGCCCGTTGCTACTTTCTGAAACAGTTAGATTCAGGTATCGTGAATGAGCAATGTTTAAGAATCCTTGGTCTCTGGTAGCATCATCGATATGCTCGGATGCTACAGCTCAAGACCTCGAATTCCTAAACGCAGCAGATTCATGTTATCCTAATCTAACCAATGAAGTGTAGCCTCAAAATTAAAAAAAAAATTCTGTCTTTGGGAATGGAAACATACTCAGACTCAAGTCATTGAAACACTCACTTCTGATTGACGGAACTGGAGGAGGAGAAGGAGCTAGACATCAATTGCCGATATATCCTGGACAAATTACTGATGGCCACTTTGCGAATACTCCACTGCACAAAAACACAGAAACAACAACAACAATCAATGCATACCAACAAAACACATACATATTATATCACATTACAGTAGTAGATTAGAAAAACCATCATGTCACTACAGCTACAGTAGATCAGAGAAAAAGACAACACTAACCATTTTATCTCTCATTCTTTCCTTCAAATCATCACGAAGCTGGAAATAGATAAATAAGTAAAAATAAACTAAATACATAAGAATGATAGTAATATTTGTATTAGTACAATAATTATATATTTACTAGTGATGTGCTACAGCACAAATGACAAGTGAGCTGGTCTGACTGAAATTCAAATTTGAATGCTAGCGGTTATAATACTTCTTTCTTAGTTGAATGTTTTTGTTTAATTTATTGTGCTATTCTTTAGCAACACACAACACTTGTGCACACCTATATACACTTGATCACTGGATATACCAGCACAGGACTCACATCGTATTCTCTTCGCGACTTGACTATTGAGCAATTGATTTTCTAAGGGTAAGCAATCAATTTTTCCAAGACTAGTAAGGATCGCTAAACCAAAGGATTCTGCTTATCAAGATGCTTTTCCAAAGTACACTCCGTTGAAAAATGCTCGATTGTACCAGAACTCTAGTAGATAAAGCATCCTATTGTATTCTTTTAAGATTTTCAAATAAGAATGAATCTGTTACGGAAGGCGTATAGCTAGAACAAACAGCGCATTAACCAGGGTAACTTACCACCGCCACTAATAGAACAGAAAATGAACTCCACTAAGTTTGTAAGACCTAACTGTGAACATGTCCTCGTCTCCGTAGCTCTTTGTCTTAATTTTTCTGGCATTATTTCGAAGTCTTTTTCCTAAATTTCTTGCGCCCGCGCTAATGTTTACATTTTTAAGTAACCTCTGGGGGTGGACACGCATTGACCTCTTTGAGCTTTGCCATATATATATATATACCAAAATCTCAATTGAGACTCGTTAGTGAGAGTCTCGCTTTGCTCACCCAATTACTAACTCAACAACAACAACAACAACAACAACAACGACACTCAAAATAAAGTTGCGAAGATTTGCTAGGTAGTGCTTACCACTTGAGAGATAACTTCATATTTTTCGGCTGCAGCTTCACAAACAGATGTCACCACTTCCAGACGAACCTTCTCTTCCTTGTCATAGAAACTGTCATGCAGTTTAGCTAATCACACACAAACAAGCCAAAATAGTTTTAAGCAACTTTTTTTTAATGCAGTGACCACCCTTTACCAGCTATATCATCCACCAAGTGAGGATGGTAAACCAGAAATCTCTTGGAGTAGCGGGCACACTCCACTCGAATATGAGGAGAAACGTCCATGAACCTACACAAGGGAGGAAGAGAGACATTGACAACACAATACTTGTGAGTTCTTCCCCAACCTTCCAAGAAAGCAGATCCATAGTGGTCTGTTTTCTACTGCCAGCTTGGAACCTTTCAAAGAGAACATCTTTGCTAGGAGTTTGGTGACTTCTGTCCTCTCCTCAATGTCAGTACTCTGCTCACATGCATGGATACACACACACATACACACACGAGTTGGTCTTAACCAGATGAGTTACAAATAACAACTTGCACATCTTAATGCAGCCTGAATCTCTCAGTATTCTGAGACCATATTCTGCCGAACACGTCATAGGAGGTAGTCACTGTGTGGCACACTGCCTGTATGTACCTAGCTAGCTAGCTACTTTTGACCCATCCGACTTGTCCCAATAAATGTGAAAAATTAAATTGTGGCATTACAATTATATACCGATCTACTAAAAAACTTAGTGTTTTACAGGTCAACATCTTGACATAAAACACAATTGTACTAAACTCAACGTAATACTGTTAAAAAAATGGCCATCAAATAAGTCCTGCACCCATCAAGTGCAGTGACATTATTAGTTAACAAATACATTTAGAAGACTCACTCTCAGTTTGTACTCGAGTTGAGGCATGACTGCAAGGAGCACGGTGGAGTCAATGGTGTGCAGCTCAAGGATCAGGTCATACATGGAGTCTGCCACTTCACTCTCAGAGCTCTTGCCCACTGTCAGGGCATTATTGAAAAACTAACACACACACACACACACAATAACACTACAGATCCAACAAAAATATTTAGAATACACAAATTGTTTTATTATTCCCCAATCCTTACTCCATACAAACACTTCAAATTGGTCCAGCATTCAAAATTCTCAACAAAGAGAAATGCCTAAGAAAGGACAAACTGTGACAGTAAAGCAGCGCCCAAATATATTTTGTTTCGAATATATTTTTGAGTCAAATTTAGTTAGTACAGTTTCGCACTTGGGTAACATGTAAATTCGTTGTGATCACATGATCATGCTTTACTCGTGCTGGCAATGTGAGCCTTAAATCCTGATTTCTACTGGCTAGAGGAGAAATGGGAGACTGTGCAGTTTCATAGCTATGTATACTGGACTATAGAACATGCACACATAATAATCTGCTGAATCAGAATTTCAAGCACTGACAGAAGTTGGCTTGTATAAATGAAATATCTGAATTACTGAATCATGATGCAAAATAAAAATATAACGTGCTAATATGGTGGGCATGGCTTGGGCAATTATTCAATTTTCAAGTGGTACTATAGGATTTTAGGATGTTCAATAAACTTAAAGTGTGTGTGGTGTTTGGTTTACTGATGCATGAAGTGTTAGAATAACAATGAAATCCAACTGCCAGGGCCAGAAGAATTGCCAGAGCTCAGCAACAGTACTGTATGTGTATCTATCAACTTGTCTCTTTTAGTATGCACGAAAACACCAGCCTTCATCAAACCAGGATAAATTTCACATATATAAAGTCTCAGCTGGTGTTCTATCAAGCTACACAATGTAACATGCATACATGTACATGCACCAGAACAATGCTTTAATATACATGTACCGGAAGAAATACACCAAATATTCTAAAAAATAAAAAAATAAAAAAATCTTTTTTACACTGACCAACAAATATATATATATATATATTTATTGCGGCTTTGATATTTTTTCTTGAATATTTCCGCATCACGCGAGCGTTCTGTATTCTCCCATATTGTACGGTTTATATTGTACGGTACACTACGCATGCGCGTAGCGAGTAAAATCAATGAAAATTGAATTGTAACCGGTTGAGAAAAAATATCAAGGCAGCAATAAATCACTTATCACACTCGTCGTACAATATGGGAATGATATTTTACTCTCACGCCACATTTTCACTCGCCTTTGGCTCGTGAAAATATTTTGCGTGCTCGTAAAATATTTTCCCATATTGTACTCTGACTCGTGCTATAAGTATTATATATATAATATGTTAATACCATAGCCGAGTCATTTTTCAATCAAAAAAGTGTATTACTTTGAAATACCACAGCAGTGGAAAACTGAAATAATGATCTGATTGGTCACAGCGATCCCTTTGCGACCTTGCCACACTTTTACCTGCTAGGCAATGTCACGGTGAAATTCCAGAGAAACTCTATTTAGCAACGGTAAGAAAAGTATGAATAATAGCAGAACCAGGATGAAAAAAAATTCTGTGACAGAAATATAATACAAGATTATGGTTTTCTTAGCTGCAGAAATGAACTGTTATCTTTGGCTATAGTAGTAACATATGATAGCACGGAAAACTGTGGTATTTGGATAAATAGCACTCGTGCGGCGAGAAATTTCACTCGGCTTTGCCTCGTGAAAATTTTCTCGCTCCACTCGTGTTATTAATCCCAAATGCCACAGTTTTCCATGCTATTATATCTCCATATATATATATATATTATATATGTATACATACACATACACATATATATACACAAACTTCAAACTTGTCTGCAGAGCACTGAAACACGCACCAGATGGATGTAAGGCTCAATGTGAGAGCTAGTCTTCCTGATGAAGTCAGCCGTGAAGGAGTACAAAAACTTGTTCTCAGACTGTAACACACGTCAAAAACCATTCATTATCACACCCACATACACACATACATACCTTCTTGGGTTCCAAAATGTTGGAGAGGATGGTGTCAATCACTTCCTGAGGGAGAGACTCTGCGTCCTGGACTAGAGCTGACAATATATCAGAGATGTAGTTCCTCACACTTGTAGACACCTCGTGGCTAGACACAAACACAATAATGTGACAGCATAGATACATAAGTGATAAAAAAAAATTAGCTTATGTTAATTTTAGTCAAACATATTCATAATTACATATACACATAATCGCAACTTTCCCTAACTTGTGCTACTTACCCAACTACAGAAAAAAGGGTTTTGAAAATGTCACTGATGATATCTTGATCTTCCATCTCTATGGACAGGTTGAGCAGTCTAATGGTTGCCAAGCTCTGAAACAAAACAACCACCACAAGTTCACACCCAGTTCTAATACACATGGGTCATAACCATGCTACTGATCCTTATCAGTGCATGTGTAGGTCATAATACTATGTCTGTCTGTTTGTCTGAGTAGATTTTGAGAATGGAATCACCCCTAGCAATCAAAAGCGACATTGAGCTATAGAATTTGACTACACCGGCAACCTTTTAATTGCGTACTTAGCTATAGCCAACCAACTGTTTAATATTCGAAATTCTACACTCACACATACATACCTAATAAATAATTATGCATAATTAAGTCAGTTAGTCTTTGTGTTATTTATGTACCAACTTCCACATCTAGCTTAATTCCTCAACTATTCCAGATTCCTTGTCTGCCATAACGCTTCAGCATTAAAAATTTAAAAAATTACTGCCACAAAGCAATTTATCTGTGTTAACCATTTCATGATATAAACTTGTAATACGATATTATGTTCAGGTCCATAACTTACTAACTACACACGCCTGCTCAAATATTCCGAAATACAATCACTCTCAATAAGGAAGATTTGTAAAAGTATAATGACATCACAAATACTTTAAATGAACCTGCATACCCCTGACAATCTTCACACGTCACACTCTAAGAACATTACACCTAACAAACATTACCTCCAGCAACTGGAAGCTGTATTTAAATGATGGAGCAGACGGTTTCTTCAAGCCTTCCAGCTGATTAACAAACAGTATAAAAATGTCCTACCACAAACACATAATTTGGAAAGTGGTGGTAAAAATAACAGTGTTGAGTGCGCGCCCAGAGCTTACTCGTCTTTCCGATTCATCATACGGAGGTTTGGGATAGTAGACTCTGAAGACATCGGCAAGGACACATGCCACAAGAGACTTGACTTCCTTGGTCCTGTGAGAGATTAGATATGACTGCACCAAACTAGTGGCCAAACTCTGAAGAGAGGACAAGCTTGCATCGTCCTTACTCTCACAGCCTTCTAGCTTCTTGTGGATAGACTGCAACAGAAGGTATATTGGAAGGCAAATAATGAGCACTCCATGATCAAAAGTACAGCAAAAACATTGAGAATACAAATAATACAGTATAAGGGAAGTGTAAAACTATGTTTTGTAAAAAGCCATCACCTAAACCCTAATTAATGCAAAAAGAGGTACTATTCCAGCATCTTATGCATTCATATTGGCTACTGCCCAGCTGGCTTAATGACCATTTCCTATTTTCTGTTTGAATTTCTTAGCCTAAACACTGACATGCCTAACTCTACTAAAAATGAAACGCAAATGCTACTTGATTCTAAATTGCCTTGTAGTGCTGAGGCTCCAGCTTCCCACATCAAAACCATCAATTGTGGTGTACACTTACAAAAGTTCATAAAAACAAACACCTCTTACCTTAAGCTTCTTCACTAGTTCTTCTGTCTTCAAATCCTCCTTCAAAACTTCGAAACTAATACCAGTTGGCATGGTACCCAACTAAGAGAACGACATTAGAGGATTGGATAGAGAGAGAACCGAATCAGACTTTACGGCAGCTAGTCACTAATACTTACAAAAAATACCGCCAAAAATTACTTCACACGAAACATCAGCCAAAGGAAAATAGGTAATTATCGTCACATGTTAAAGTTCAGTTCGAATTTCGAAACTGAGGTAGGTCACTGACCACAGTGACCACATAGACCGCAGTCAAACCTCGTGTAGTCTTCGTTTGCAAGCACCCTCTGGAATAATTTGGTCAAGCCAGCAAATTTGGTCAAGCCAGCAAATTTGGTTGTAGGCATTTGAAGGTAGACTCTGTTAAAATCAAAGTGTCCAAATTATCTTAGTTGTCCATCGTGACTACCATGGGCTACACGGCTACTATCACATCTTTTAATTTTTTTTAGTGCAATTGGTATGGAATGAGGAGTTACTTAATGACCAGCTTCTGGCCTGCAGGCTGCATGAAGCTGTCCCATCTTGCCGGTATAAAAAAATGTTTTACCAAGGCAATAACATATGCATTGTTCTCAGCCTGCTCCATTACCATGGTAAAATTTTGTTGGGAGTGGTTTATCAATTAAATTAACACTGGTGCACATAAGTGAAAGCAGGAGATAGCTGGGAGGATACACTGACTCTGGGCCAGCCTAATGGTAGAAAATTCATAGCTCCAGTTGTCTTTAGGCCTAGACACAAGACACCAATAAAAAATAGCAAACACCATTTATGGTAAATAGTTGCACTTTGACCTAGTACCACAGGCAATTGATATGGCTACAGCATTATTCAATTGTGATAGAGTATTTCCTCCCACACTTAATTTAATCATATTTTTGGTCATTGTACATACACAGCCATAAAAACTAGAAATAAAAATAGAAGCAATAGCTAATATATTCTACTAGTGTTCGCTGAAACAAAATGTAGGCTTGGACAAAATGCAGGATAGACACACTATTGGCTCTAAGCAAATTAATTATTAAGTTGAAGGCATGGCTATTTAAGCTACAGTAATAGATTTTTTTTTTGCTTTAATACTGACATGTAACCATAAGAATAAAAGCACTTAAAATAATAACTGAATAGTTCAATAACTAGCAAACTAACTAACTTGATAAGTAGGCAAGTTAATAAATAGTGAAGCAAAAATAATAAAAATTAAATAAGTAAATATATAAATAAATAAATATAAATAAATAAATAATAGATGGAAGAATGAATGCATAATAAATAAACGAATGAATAAATAAATTAATGAATGAACAAATAAATAACTAAATGATGGGCTGTGCCAGCTAAATGCTTTGTTTTACTATTGTTATTTTACTATTATTCATCATATATTATAAAATAAATAAATAAAAATAAATAAATGAATGATTAATTGATTGAAAATACTTTGGGCTAACTCAGCTCTAATGATTGAGTAGCTAATTTGTAGGAGAAAAATTAGATTACGAAACTAAGTTACTGCGTCATTTTTAGGCATGCGCACATAATTACCGGATCCTTATTTTTCCATATATGGCGCCACAGTTCTTAAATCTATCTAGTACGCGAACAAATCCGTCCGCCAAGAACTACATTTAACGAATATTATGATGGGACTACTAAGCCGTGGATTAGTGTTATCACGATTATCAGGGTTAAAAAGATTTTCTACAAGCCCAGTTTCAAAGGGGGCTATAAAAAGTGAAGCCATAGCGATTGGAAGATTGCTGAAAGAAGACGGATTAACTTTTTTCCTTCTGTCCGCAGGAATTAGTATGTTCTTTCTGACTCGATACCAGGTGAATTAAAATTGAATCTACCACACGTAACTGAATATATTATTTAATATTTTAAGATTCACATGGATCGAAAAGAACTGTACAGAAATGCAGGATTCTATCAAAACAAAGACAGTTGAAGGTTGGAATGTAACCTTTGCACCCGAACTAAGTAAACATTTATATTGTATATCTTTATCACTTCCTTTTTATGACATTATATAGCTAGCTAGCTACATTTTATATAGTTAATGAGAGCCAATTATTGCATAAAAACTTATGTGCAGATTACACACACATGTAATAGCTACAGGACTAAATGTGGACAGTTTAGTGCTATTTTATACTGTGCTTATATCATTCAATTGATTTGAAGAATAATATCAGTTTATTTCAGGACTCCAAATAGTATTTTATGACATCCAAGCTCATTTCTTATTTAAACATATTTTGTTACACAAATACAAAGTCATATGTGGTAAACTTTCTTTCATATTATTTAATTAAGCTGAGGTGCCATCATGCCAAAATGTAACATTACTATGTATGGCTCCAAATAGAAATATACTATCAACTGTTAGCTAGATAAAGACTATGGAAATTTTGGTTAAGTTTGATTAAAGTCTTTAGAATTCTGTGTAGGAGAAACACAATATTGAATAGAGGACTTGCATGATGACCGTATATCCAGGACATGCCCACTTATGGTATCACTGACCTACCTGTACCTTAGAAAATGTATTGGTTTATCCTACCACTGACTCTATTTCTTGCTGCAGCAGGCTCATAGCTTGCAGCAGAGCTACAAAATTAAATAAATAGATGTATTATGAAATTTCTAACATGCTTCATACAAAAATTTGGAGTTGGATGATGTGTCGTGGAAAAATGTTGCGTGCTGGATAGTTCTTCTCATAATTCATTGACAGGTGTAGCTGTTACTGGTTCTTCTCAGAACCAATCCCAACTCTAAACTAAGAGCAATGTTCTCATTTGTATTTGTACTGACTTCAGTTGTTTTTATGGAGGATTGCCATCTGGGCTCAGGTCTCTTCAGAGTTTTTGGATGAGGAAGCAATAAAAATTAAATGGAATAGCAGCAGACATACTACACTTAAATTCCACCATTAAAATGTTTTGAACAAGCATGCACAATGGCTATCAAAAGGAATGACTTCCATTTTTTTTAAATCATTTGTCCAATTTAGCTTTCAAGTCTTTGGGAAACTTATAGAAGACAACTTCTTATATATATTTTCGGTAGCTACTATTATAACATCCTGGAACACAACAAGTATAGCTACCCCTCAAACTTTTAATCATGACTTTTATAACAGTACAAGCTGTGGCTAGAGCAGAGTAGTTCCCAGAAAAACCAGCAACTTCATATGCTAGCAGTAAAAGCCACCAGGTCACTTCCAGGATGGCAAGTTCACTATATCCACCAGTAGCAATAATTCTTGGCATTGGTTCTAAGAAGAACCAGCAACAACAACACCTGTCCATGAATTCTGAGAACTATCTAGCATGCAAATTTCTATTTTTTACAACATGCCACCCAACCACCTGAATTTTTGTATGAGCACATTGGAAATTTCATAGTCTATCTATTTCTTTAATTTCGGAGCTCTGCTGCAAGCTATGAGCCCACTGCAGCAAGAAATAGAGCCAGTACATAGTAGGGTAAGCCAATACATTTTCTATGGTACAGGTAGGTCAGTGATACCATAAGTGGGCGTGGCCCGGATATACGTGATGTCATCATGCAAGTCCTCTATTGGGTGGGCATGTGTGTTTGGAGGGGAGGGGGGGGGGGGTCGGGATCTAGCTCTTTAAGTAACCAGGGTAGGCTAGCTTAAGTACAACTAAAATCTTTTTTAAAAGTGCTAAACATTATTATAATATATATATATATTATATATATAATATATATAATATGTATATATATATATACAATACACACACATGTGTGTGTGTGTGTGTGTGTGTGTGTGTGTGTGGTTGTGCTTATAATTAGTTGGTGGGCAAGGTCATTGTCAAGGATGACATTTTTGGAAAATTTGAGTCTCATGTACTACATAAACTATGCCATCTACAAGCTATGCATTAGGATTGAGCACACCATAATGGCAGCAGTATAGAATGCAAAGGCAGCAGAAATACAAGCTTACTAATAATCTTAACTCAAATTGCATACTACTTCCCAAATACATTCATTGACAACCTGGCTAAGTATCACAGAATTCACAGCAGTGCAGCCAGCCTCTAATGGAATGACTAATGAGGTGGGGAAATCCTATTCACAGTTAAGTGTCCTTTAACCTTGAAACTAGTCACCCACAAGTTCATTATCTTGATGCAGACAGACCCATTTATGGCAAATGAGCTTGACAGCCGATTTGTGAGGTCAGTTCAAGTCATACTATTGAATCTTTCATTGGAAAAACAAATTTTATGGACCAATGTTTTCATAGCAACTGGATTTGAAAGCATATGCATACATCTTATATAACATTTCAGCCAATGTACATACATTGGATCATAATCAATGCTTCACATCACAAGCAGGAGTGAATCCAGTACTAACGACAGGTCAAAACTTATGTAATTTTAATGATTGATTATGAATGATCGCAAACAATGAATAGACATAAACATACAGGCTTACAAAAAAAAAAAGATAATAAAAAAGTTGGGCAATGAATGAATAAATTTAAAAAAATTTTGCAGTAAACCTATGGATGAAAAACAGCCACACAGTAAAGTTGGCTGGTTAGGTCCCTTTGCCCCCCCACCCCCCCTAACCCTTCTATTTCCCCAGAATCCTCTTCCCCTGACTAACTTTATAGCTGATTCACACACACACACACACACACACACACACACACACACACACACACACACACACACACACACACACACACACACACACACACACAGGTACCTATACACATATTGCACATGGTCCATTTTGTAACAGATTCTTTAAATTTACTACAATAATTCTGTTCACTTGCTTGAACCTATGAATATACCTGTAAATAATCAACAATGAATATGCATGTAAAATTCATTAAATGGGATTCCAACTGTGGAATGCACTGGTATTGGCACTGACCTGAACTGTCCCCTATCAAATTCTATTTGTGGTTCAAGTTCAGAGTGCAGTATATGAAACAGCACTTCTTTATATGGCTTGATATTCCAATATAGTATTTAGTATGTAGGCTCTCAGTCCAACCAAAATGCTGATGTAGCTCCATAGTTTAAACTATTTTCTCCGAAGTACTGTAATTTAATTACCATAGAAATTACAGTGATTTTTGTGACATTACCCTTTCCCCCACCTATTGCCTTGGCCGTATAGCTATTACATAGCTAGTATTTTCTGTTTTCAAATTTAGCCCATTTTACTGTATAAGCTAAATATAATTATATACACTATTATTATATCACTATTATATACCACCTTTAACAGGCGCGATGTGAGATTGGCGAGAGTGACAAGCCATAGCATTAGCTACAGCTATCATTCAAAATCCCCAACTTAATTTCCCTGCGTGACCGGCCGGCGCAGGAAAGGTCCGGCCGGCGCAGGAAAGGTCCGCCCGGTAAAAAAATAATTTTTTTTTTTTTTCCCCCCTAGGTTTGGTAGCTATAAAAAGAGTCCAAATCCAACCTCTAAAGCCACACAGATAGCACCGTCTTGAACCTGGAGTGGTAAACTTAAGTTATTAAAATGGGAATGCTTAGCAAAGGAATAGCAATGGCACGATTGTCAGGCTTTAAACGTTTTTCTACCAGTCCAGTTCCAAAGAGTGTTATTACAGAAGAAGCTTCAGTTATTGGAAGTCTTCTGCGAAGAGATGGACTTTCCTTCCTCCTTTTGTCTACTGGTATCAGTTTATTCCTTCTCACCAGATACAGGGTAAGTTAAACAACTTGAGTGATACTATTAGCTAATGTAGTCTATTGCAAATCTTTAGCACAGTCTAATTTTATATCATTTTTGTTATCTTTCAGATTCGCATGGATAGAAAACAACTGTACAGTAACGCAGGATTTTATCGAAACAAATAACAGTTGAATGTGGACTCTGCACCCTATTTGTAAACAACTATGTCAACTGTACTCATTTCCTCATTGTTTTAACCTTCAGGTGACATGTTTCATTTCATTTAGCCAATATGAGCCAATACTTGATGTCATTGTAACATGTTGTAGATATATCACTGTATCACGTTTTCATTCATAACATGATTGGTTGTTTTCAAATATTTTCAATACGTATGCTGGTAGAGGACTAAAGATACAGGTTCCCATCAGCAGTTTGCAGTTTGAAAACACAATAACTTGGCTGTACTTAATGAAATTATTGTTTACTGAATCCTTAGTGAAGGGTCATAAGGTGGACCATTATAGTTATTCTATACACAATGTAGCTAGAGAACTAGTTTATTGTTATAGCTATTGTTCACTAGAATGAGCAAATCACAAAAATAAAGGGAGTATTTACGGCAATCTTAACATGTAGTATACATGCCAAACATAAAAGATTTATGTTATACACTTGAAGTCCGTCCCCCTTCTTTACCCTTAACCAAAACCTATTGCAATTGATATTTCATTGATGTTGGTTGCTGCTCCTGTTTGACCTGCAGGCCCAGACAGGTCAATAGTTCATGCACTATCAAATTTGAAATTCTGCCAAATCTGTTAATAGCTACATGTGCTGATGATGCCAAAGCAATTGATGATATGCTCACAGCTCCAATTTCTGGATACTAAAGCTAGCTAGTCACTGTTACAATAAAGCATTGTAGTGAATGAACCACCTTTTCAGTCTAAAATTACTGAGCACCAATCAATGAACTAGCTACATTAAAACCTCTGAACAACAACCAGTCTTGGGACAGATCATTTGATCTTTGTTGAAAGAATTACTTCTCTTTGAAGGTTTTTAGAGTATTAAGTTCAGGAAGAAGACAGAGTGTATTTGCTTTTAACTTGGGTCATACTAGGAACAATTTTAATTCAATTGTGTCTTATTTGATTGGCTGGAACATAGCTATTACTTATGTATACATACATATGTACATAATGTATACACTAATTCAATAATAAATAGTGGAGCACGTTATAATTAAATCTGATTTAATTTAATTTAGTGAGCTGAGCTAAACCTAAGGTACTGTCACTGGTAAGTATACAATAAGTTAAGCTGATGCAGTGAATGCAGGGCTTTACTGCTGGACTACTCCTGGGCAAATGTTGCACTGTACTATACATAGACATTTTGGTCCTTATATAATATTTTCATTTTCACTGTCTCTATTTCTGTTATGGTACTCTCTTAGTTAGCTTCCCCTGTATTGCAATGTAGTGTTGTGTACAGCTGTGCTTACCTGGGCACATAGGTTGCATTAACAATATACAAGGAAGTTAGACAGCCCTTGATAGGATGCTGTTCAAGCTTTTGTAGTAAAGCATAAACAACAAATGTACAGAAACCATATTAAAGGTATATTACATAAACTTGCTGTAGTCTAATTGGTTTCTACTAACTCGCACATATCAGCTAATCAGAGTAAAAAAAAATTGTTTGAGATCTCTTGAAGTGATTTTTCAAAGTGTCATTATTTGTTTACATTGGTTGAGAGTGTACTGCATGACAGCCTCCTTGACAACATTACTTGAGAAGACAAGCCTCTGAACAGTTTGGTGGCATTCATTGTTAGTTGTTGCAGGAGATGATGGTGGTGCCAGTGTACTCATTACCTGAATTGGATGTTTCTTGTACAAGAATCTTGAATGCTTGACTTGATTTGGCTTCTAACAGATTATTGCTCGAGTTTATTGCTTGGAGCTTATGTAAGCCTCTGCAATATGCAAACAACTAGATTTGTTATACAGTACAGTAAACTTTTAAACAAATAGTTGAGATTCTCTATACATTTTGACTTAAACCATTTTATAGCATTCTGTTGCTGGTAGGTCTGCCAAATTATACTAGCATTTTTCCTGGAATAATAGATACGAAATTGCATAGTGGAATGTATTTCTCGAATATTTAAAAGAATAATAAAAAGAAAATAAGAATAATCAGTCCATATAATCCTTAAGTATAAAAGTTTTCTTTTTCTTTTACTACAAAAGGAATATGGCTATAAGGCTGATCTTTTTTATAAATGGTTTCTGTTCTTGAGCAACTTAACTATCATACTGGATGACAATTGACAAAAAATGTAAACTATTACCAATTATGAATTTGAAGAGAAGATTCATCACATTAGGAGCATTCTCAGAAAACAAACTACTGCAGCAAATTTCAGCTCTACTAATTTCCTCAATGAAGTAACTTCACATGTTTTACTTATACAATACACCCTGATAATGGTTTCTACATCCAAGTTTACGCTCAAGCTTTATTACAAGAGTTTTTTTTAATGGGATCCTATCAAAGGCTATGTGCTTCCCTTCCATGTATATTGTCAATGCAGCTAATGTGCTTAATTAAGTGGAGTGCAATAATAATACAAGGGAAGCTCTGGACTGGGCTTAGGAGAAGCACAACCTAGTGGATATCCTATACAGTTAAACAACAGTTATATTCATGTATTGAGTCAAGTTTGCATATATTAGACAGAGGCCTAGCTAGCTTCACACTCTGATTAATGTAATATATATATATATATATATATAGAGGAATGCATGCTCTACTAGAAATGTTATTCATGCAAAAATTATGTAAGTATTTCATGGCAGTCCAGATTACTATGGCCGCTTGGCAGTGGCTTTATGGCAGGGCAATGCATCCCTGTGGCTCCACCGTCTCCCCACCATACCCCCCTCCCTGGACGGTGTAGTCTGACCTTTTTGTATATTTCTTGTCTTTTTTAACCAGTTGTATTGCTGATCTTTTACCTCAAAAAAAAAATTAAAAAAATGATGTGCCATCCGTCGGCGGTGCGCTTGGTGGGTAGGCTTGACGCTTCAAAAGACTTGACACAGCTACAGGGTAAAAATAAGGGATGGTAAGTCTAGATGGCCCAGTGAGTGCACCCCCATCTAAAATCATCTTTATACCCACCTGTTTTTGTTAGTCCCTGTAAGCCGCAATGCTCCAGACTGACCTTTCAAAAAAATTGCAGACAAATATTCTGGTTCAGATAAGGGTGGTTCTGATACACCTAGTGTACTGGACCACACCTCAAAGCCAACTATTTCTTTTTTTTTTTTAAATAATTCATCCTCTTGCAAGAAAAATGAAATTACAGCTGCAACACAACCACAACAACCATGAAACAAATAAACCAGGAATGATATTATTATAATTCCTTTTTATGCTATGCAGGAGCTCCTCTTCTGCGATGCACTGGAACTGGCTCTTCTTCGTCTAGCTTCACAGGTGTCATGTTTTCATCGAATGTGCTGTACTTGAGCGGCTTGTGTCTCAAATAATAAAGTTTAGCTCGCCGCCTCCTCTCGTGCTTCAACACTTTGATATCCTTCAGTGCCGGAGAATAAAGCTCGTACATTACTTCGACGGCCATGCCATTCATGACGTTTCTTAGGATAAAAGTTGAGCCCAACTGCTTCATCTTCCTCCTGGATATGCAAATTCCAGCAAACTTGGATTCTCCTGATGGCGAGTAAGGATCTGATTTGGTCACCGACACAATGCTGCCTGCACAGAAATCAGGAATCTCTGCATTGGTCTTCCTCTTTGTCACGTCCGACCAGTTTAGAAAATCTAAAAGACCCATCTCTGCCTCTTTAGGAGTGGAGCACTCTTCGTTATCCCTCAGTACGTATGGAGAAGTTACGTCTACATCTTTCGAAGTGGCCAATTCTTCATATTTTGACTTGACTTGAGGAATTGGAGTGGATTGTGTACAAAATGCAGCTGAAACAAGGCAATGTCACAAAAACAATGTTCAAAAATATTTTTCTTATGTCATAATAATTTAATCACTTTATAAATATGAACATACTCCTATATGAAATCACATGAATGTGTACTTCATTTATTTCAGCAAAAATTAGATAAAACTCAATGCACAAATTGCCATGAGGCATGAACTATTCATTACCAAGAAATAATTCGAATTAAAGCATGTAATAATTATGATAAGATATAAGGTTAATCACCTAGAAATTACATTTCCCCAATATGATATAATTAATTATAAGCTAGAATCGACATGAATATAACATTTATACTAATCTACAACTTTAGTGTTTTTAAAATTTAAAAACAGACCCTGCAAGATCTGTTGAGCTGCTACATCTTTCTATAATATATTGACTGTCAATGTATAAAATTGATCACAGTGAGATAAGCACCAACCTCTGAGTGCAAAAGTACGACGGAGTAAAAGGCACATCATACTGGGCAGACAGTGACTCATCGTGCTACTTCCACGATTATCGCAGGATGCCTGCGATACCTTCTTCAGACAGCACCAGCAGCACACCACAGCAGCAACAGTAAAGAAGGCCGGTAGACAAGGCGATTTTTACCTAGCGTGGCGATCGTTACCTATCATGACGATGTTTACCTATCGTGGCGCTCTTTACCTATCGTGGCGCTCTTTACCTAGAAACAAATATCTCATTCATCCTCTCCAACCTATCCTTCCTCCCTGACCAGGATCTTCAGAAAAGATGTAGAATGGTCCCATGTTAAACAGTACGATGCAGAGCTTTTCCAACATCTCATTAAAAATGTTGGGTTCTACAAAACATCAGAGGGCTTCATACTCCTAGCCAACTAGCTTTCATGTAAGTAGCTTTAGGCTAGTGGTCTTTGGCTTTGTTTATTCTTCTTTGGGAAACGTTTTTAAGTTCCACTTTTATTTTTGTATCTATATTGAACCACAGAGGCAAGTATGTCGCACAGAAGTTCAAGTACCCCAATGTCCTCCAATATGAAGACCCCCAGGCACCGAACAGGACAGCTGCCATCCAGATACCAACTTTTTGTGAAGCCATCAGCCACAAAGAAAAGGTCTGTGTCACCATCGGAAGAAAATTCTTTCATGACAACTCCGTCAAAAGACGTACATAATAAGTTACTTCTATCCAGTTGGGGGCTGCCCCAGAAAGTTTTGGAAAAGTACTGGGAGAGAGGTATCAGGTCCATGTTTGAGTGGCAGTCTGAATGCCTCTCCTTACCAGGTGTCTTAACCGGGGCTAATCTGGTGTTCTCGGCTCCAACTAGTGCAGGAAAGACTTTAATCGCCGAACTTATTGCTCTGAAGTGTGTCCTGGAAACCAAAAAGAAAGTTCTTGTGATATTGCCATTCGTGAGCGTCGCTCACGAGAAGACCACTTACCTTCAGTCTATATTTGAGCCTCAGGGCGTGCGTGTGGGTGGGTTCATGGGAAACCAGTCTCCAGCTGGAGGGTTCTCCGCTGTGGATATTGCCATATGTACAATAGAGAAAGCCAACAGTTTGGTGAACCGACTTCTGGAGGAGAGGGCCGTGCACGAGCTGGGAGCAGTCATTGTGGACGAGCTGCACATGATTGGCGACAGTCACCGTGGTTATCTCCTGGAGCTGCTGCTCACGAAAGTCTTGTACATTGAGCGTGTCGGGAAGAGTTTCTCTCTGAAGATCCAGGTGGTGGGAATGAGTGCCACTCTGCCTAATGTTGATGTTCTGGCCAGGTGGCTTGGAGCAGAGCTCTACTGCACTGATTTCAGGCCGACGCCATTGAAAGAAATGCTCAAGATTGGCTCCACGCTGTATGACATGAACTTCAAGATAGTCCGAGAGTTCAGCAATTCCGAAGGGATTCCCGGAGATGAGGACGATATTCTGTTGATATGTCGCGAGTATTTAACCAAAGGTCACTCAGTCTTGATCTTCTGTCCGACCAAGGCGTGGTGTGAGGGGCTGGCCACGACATTAGCAGAAGCACTGGGAAGATTCGCGCAGGTTGACCAGCAGGATGAACCTCGACTGCTTCTCAACGTACCAGCATTGATTGGAGTATGCGAGCAGCTGCGTAGGACTCAAGTAGGACTGGACAAAGTTTTAGAAAAGATAGTTCCAAACGGTGTGGCGTTTCACCATGCCGGACTCACCTTTGACGAGCGAGAGATCATCGAGGGAGCATTTCGCCAGGCTCAGGTTCGGATCTTGGTGACAACTACGACGCTATCATCAGGTGTCAACCTTCCGGCCAGACTTGTCATAGTGAGGACGCCGTTGTTTCAGCGAAAGTTGGTCGACATACTCACTTACAAGCAAATGTCTGGACGGGCAGGCAGGAAAGGTGTGGATGAGATGGGAGAGAGCATTCTAATGTGTAAGGCGAGCGAAAAGTCAAAGGTCATGGCGCTGTTCAAGTCCGACCCTAAGCCTATCAGGAGCTGTCTGTGCGCATCTAAGGCTGCAGGTCATCGTGCGAAAGGGAGTAAGAATGAAGGAGGAGAGACATTTGCTTTGAAGAGAGCTTTGCTGGAAGTCATAGCCAGCGGTGTGGCCGTGACGGAACAAGAAGTATCTCTGTATTCATCTTGCACTTTGTTTTTCACTGAGCTACAGTTGGAAGTGGAGGCTGCATCGAGGAGGAAGGAGGCCAGGGGAAGTTGCCAGACAGCAGCAACTCCTTCTATGCGAGACACATTGTCTGAAGCGATGGAGTTCTTGCTGAAAAATGACTTCATAGCGTCACGCTCCAGACGTACTCCTGTGTCAGCACCTGAAAATGGTACCACTACTACTACTGGAGGAACTGGGGAGGAATTATTTGCCACACAGTTCGGGGCAGCCACAGTAGCTTCTGCTCTGTCTCCTGAGGAAGCCTTGGCTGTCTTCAAGGAGTTGCGAAGGGCCAGGAAGAAGTTTGTCTTGGAGAATGAGCTGCACATAATATACCTGGTAAATGGGCAATTATATAAATTATACCATATATATAGCTATGTTACTATATTATCCATTGTTTGCAATAGTAATGATGATAATGATAATAATAAATAATAACTGATAGTAATGACTATAATAGTATAATAATTATTAATGATAATAATAATAGTAATAATTGGCGAGCGAGCGTAGCGAGCGAGACACTTACAGGGGTAACACAATCGAAAATCGGGGATGTTTATTTATTTATTTATTTATTTGTATATATGTATGGACGTATGTATGTCATTTTGTACTTTGACCCTCGCGATTTTGTGTTAGTTATGTGGTCGACCCCGTCCCAAATTGCACTAAACAGAATCCTCTGGTTTATCGATCAGTACCCGTATCACCCTAGAAATTGAATTGTTTACCGTTTTGAATTCTTTTGCGGGTGCAGTTCAAACTTGAAAACTTAAGGGACTTCCATTTCTATTCGAGTTAGTGGCGGTGGTAAGTCAATGCGCTCTTTGTCATGGTTATAAGCGGTGCGCAACAGTATTTACTTGAAAATACATTGTCCACTAGACTACTGCGAAGGTAAGTCTGTGTAGGTGCATGTCCAGTTGTGTCAAAGCATTGTGTGTTACAACCACTACTTAGCTAAAGAATATCACAAAGAAAACTTTTAAATAACGTGTATTGTTGTTGTTTTTTTGTTTTCCTTCCAAGCAGTTGCAGAGAGTTGTTACTATGGCACTGAAATCCCTTTACCTTGTATGCTAAATTTAAAAACTGGACCTTATTTTCAGTAGCTTCAGTGTTAGAAGTCAAAATCATCCATATAAAAATAGTATAGTCTTTAGGCTCGCTCGCCATTTGTGCTCAAGCACATCACTAGTAATACAGTAAAATGAATAAAATTTTACTTGTTTATTATTAATCCCTCATGCTTATGTCCTTTCAATTACTCAGTCTAATAATAATGTGTAACCACAGTTTTAATAGAATAGATAACAATTTCTTTAATGCTGTGCTGCAGGGCAACCTGGTGGGTCATATCCCGAGGGTCTTTATTAGTGTGAACATGTTTTTGTGAATGTAAACTTAGAAACTGTACTCTGTATTGATGTGAGTGAACTGTGTTTTATAGAGAAGGTAATTAGCCATCATTGTGCTTGACTATGTCTGCTCTTTTCTTTCAGGTGACCCCAGTGTATGTGCAGGACCAGTGGCCGGGTCTGGACTGGTACCGGTACTTGTGTATTTGGGAGCGTCTTCCTGAAGATATGAAACAGGTTTCAGACATCTTGGGTGTGCGGGAGTCCTTCCTGGCTCAAGCAGTGCAAGGCATTCTCCCTGAGAGACTTGAATCTCAGCGGCAGGCACTCCATCTCCACCGGAGGTTCTTTATGGCTCTAGCTTTGCACGACTTGGTTCACGAAGTTCCCATCACCCACGTGGCTGGGCGGTACGGGGCCACCAAGGGCCTTTTGCAGACCCTGCAGAGTGCCGCGGGGACTTTTGCTGGCATGGTGACCGTCTTTTGCAATCGCCTGGGCTGGACCAATCTCGAGCTCCTTTTCTCACAGTTCCAGAGCCGTCTCACTTTCGGCGTGGAGAGAGTCCTGTGTGACCTGGTAGCTGTGTCCCTTCTGAACGGCTTCAGAGCCCGAGTCCTGTATAATTCAGGCTACCACACCCTTGCAGCACTGGCTGCTGCCAATCCCGTGGCCATCGAGACTTGCCTGCGCAATGCAGTCCCTTTCAAGAGTTATAAAGTGTTGGAAGATGGCGAGTGTCGAGAAGGGAAAGACTCCACCAGTCAAACCTGGTGCGCTAGACTCCGGAAAGGGTTGACAGAGAGTGAGGCGGCTGTATTAATAGTGAGTGAAGCTCAGGCCATTCTGTCTAAGCAGCTCAGTGTTCCCGTGTCTGCTTGGAATAATGAAAAGGGTCCACCCATCTCTCACAGCAGTAATGACAATGAAGGAAGACTTGAGAGTGCGACTGTGGCACAAGGTGAAATGGTGCCTGTTGTTTCACTTGGCAAGGGCAGAAAGAGGACGCGAGCTTCTCTAAAAGGGCGTGTTTCAGGACCTGTCCAGATGTTGTCTCCACAAGGTATTCAGAATGGAGTTTCCCACTCTAATGAGCCTTCTTGCGGCTCTGCCAATGCAGCTGCCAATCCTTCTGTGGCAGTGTCTGCATCGCGTCTCGAGGCTAAGAAATTTAAACCAAGTTCAGAGGAAGATGTAATCGAAGAATCTCTCTTCATGAATGTCTCACATGAAAGACTTATAGAGAACTGCTTGGACCTATCCCCTATTGCTGTTCAAAATAGTGCAAAGATCAACGAGCATACAACACCCGACTGTTCCATCCATCCGTCCATGGTCTTCAATGGCACTCTGTCGTTTAGCTTAACTGAGCTGGATCCTGAGAGAGTTGCGGGTAAACCGGAACCCTTGACAATTCCCGATAGTTTTCAGTGCACTCCAGGCTCGTTCAGTTTCCAGACGTATGCAATGATTGATGCAGCATGTGTGGCCAATGGGAAAGATGAGGAGGAGGACATCAAAGGAAGAACAAACTCCAACGAGATGTCTCGCTCTATAATACATATAGCAGATAGTGCATCTCAGATTTGTCAGGGAGAAGGGGTGGAAGGTGAAGAGAAGACAGGCTTGCTGAGTCCTTCTCAACTTGATTTTAAGTTGACTCAATTCATCCAAGAGACACCATCCAATTCAACGAGCTATCACCCATCGGGACTCAGGGAGCTGTCCTCTCTTACGTCCAGCCAGTTCTCTCATAGTGGTCTTACCGTCATCAACGTCACGTCCAACCGAACCCTGTTTGACACGTTTGTGTCCGAGTGCATGGAGCAGAAGAGTGTGGCTTTCTCTGTGGCTGTGACGAGTGTTGATCGCAGTGAGGGCATCGGTAGTGTCATCGTCAGATCTGCTTTCTCGGGGATCAAAACCCTCCCTCACCTCAACCAGCAGGTTGTGGGCGTGGCATTCTGCTGGGGTGGTATGGATGTCTATTATGTGTCCCTATGCAAGGAAGATTCCGGTAGTGGCAGCAACTGCGATGATGATGATGATGGCGGTGATGATGTTAGAGCTTCGCGCCAGTCAGAAGGTGTGATACCTCTGAACGTCAGGGTGTCTGCCTTGCAGAAGCTGTTTGAAGATAATTCCTGGCTGGACGTGGCAGCATATGACATGAAGAAGCACGCCAAGTTCTTGTCACTATGCTGCCGCGGAACATCGCCGCACTCCAGGGCCAGTCGGGATCCTGTGGTGGCCAGCTGGATGCTGGACACCGACGCCAGGGAGAAGACGCTGCACAAGATGGTGCTGCTCCAGTATCTGCCTGACCAGCCTCTTTTCACCACCTCTGGCTGTGAGGATACGGAGGAAGTGCCGCTGTCCAGCGTGGCCTCCAACTCCAGCGACCCAGAAATGCAGGCATCGGCTGAATCTGTCCTTGCCTTTGCTCTTAGCTCTAAATTAGAGTCTTTGCTTAAAGCTGACAATCTCTACGATGCGTACGTGAGGCTTGAAATGCCGTCTCTTCTCGTTCTTGCTAAAATAGAGCTGAACGGGATCGGGTTTTCACCAGAAGAATGCAACAAGCAAAAAGATCTTCTTCAGTGCAGGCTCGTCGATCTTGAGCGGGAGGCTTACAACCTTGCCGGTCACACATTCTCACTCACCTCTTCTGAAGACATTGCGTCCGTCCTGTACCTTGAACTCTGTCTGCCCTCAGGCTCTGACACTTCTCGCAAGCTCAGGGGCCAGAAAGGGACCAGAGCAGTGCAGCGAAAGATGAATTCAAACAGAGCCAAGCATCTGAGCACAGCCAAGGAAGTTCTGGAAAAGATCAAGCTAGTGCACCCTTTACCTGGTTTGGTGCTTGAATGGAGAAGGATCTCTTCCACTTTGACTAAAATGGTGTTTCCTCTTTTAAAGTGTGCCATGTGCAATGCCATGGGCAGATCCAGGGTTTATCCCACGGTGCAGATCCACACGGCCACCGGGAGGGTAGCCTTCTCAGAACCCAGCATCCAGATGGTGCCCAAAGAGTTTAACATCGGGGTCGAAATAGCTGGTCCAGCTGGTAAAGCATCTCCTCTTATGTCAGACAGTCAATACCTTGAAGTGGAAGCGCAACACTTGGGAGATGTTGATACGTCACTGGGTGGTATGGCGTCACCATCGTCTGTTTCCATGCGAAGCGTGTTCCGTGCACGGAAGGGAGGAGTCTTCCTTGCGGCTGACTACTCCCAGCTGGAACTGCGTATTCTTGCTCACATGTCTGGCGACAGAAAGCTCCAGCAATTCTTGAACAGCGATGGAGATGCCTTCAAGATGATTGCTGGGGAGTGGCTCGGGATTCCCGCTTCAACAGTTAGCAGTGAAGAGAGGCAGAATGCCAAACAAGTCTGCTACGGGATGGTGTACGGCATTGGGCCCAAAGCCCTGGGTGAACAGCTTGGGATATCGGACAACGACGCTTCCCAGTTTATGGAAACCTTCCGATCCAAGTACCCAGAAATGAAGCGGTTCATTGGCCAAGTGGTGCAGGATTGCCGGGAAAAGGGTTTCGTGACCACGTTGCTGGGGAGGAAGCGGTTCCTGTCTGGGATAAGTTCTGCTAATGTACATGCCAAAAGTCAAGCAGAAAGGCAGGCTATCAATACAACTATACAAGGATCTGCTGCCGATCTCGTCAAAACTGCTATGGTCAACATCGATGCTCGAGTTGAGCAGCTCCACCCACATTCAACATGCCTCCTTCCTTCGTCCCTCGGCACCGCTGCTAGTAATGAAAGTGATGGCCAGCAGTTCTGGGCGTGGCTGGTTCTGCAGCTACATGATGAGCTGATTTATGAAGTCGCTGAGAAGGACTTGAGGCTTATGGCAACGATTGTACGGCAAGAGATGGAAAATGCCCTTCAGCTGAGCGTAAAATTTCCAGTGAAGCTGAAAACCGGTCATTCTTGGGGTGATCTGAAGCCACTTGCTATATAGGGTATAATTATATTAATACGATATTTTTTATGGAGTATATTATATTTTTTAACCACCAATTTAGTGAATTTAGAATTTATTACATGTTAATATTAATTTTTATTACCATCACTTTAATGTACTGTATAAATTATTACATAACTTTTTTTATTTGGCAGCTATAATATTATTACAATAAAATTATTGGAATTAATAACAATTATTTTTTGTATGGACTAGAAGAATTTTTATAATTAGATGTCTTTTGGGGAGTGGTTTGCTTTGGAGATGTTGTCTTTGTGGTACTACTCCTGCTGGCTGGTATAGAAGTCTGAAAGGCTATTGGCTCACTGCTTTTCTTCACTCTGTACTCCCTGGATCTTGCTCCAGTGGCACCAGCTGCCAGTGCCTTTTTCTTTTTGTGTACGAGTCTATCCAAGTCCTGGGTCCAGTTGCAATGTTGGCAGATGTTAGCCACACCCTCATCACAGTCCCCCAGAAGGGCTACGTCTCTGTAGCCTCCCTCCGAAGCCAAGGTGAAGGAGCCTACGCGATCTCTGTTCAGCTGCATGAGAGGTGGGCAGGGGAAAAACAAGCCAAGGTGAATCTCTCACCAACCCAGCTTCAGCTAACTAGGCTGTAACAGATCATTCACCAAACAGTCGTTTAATGGCAACAACAACAACAAATTACAGGTAATAATATATAAATTTTTATTAATACTTTTTTCTAAATCCCACATCTTTTAGTGGAGCCAAAGGTATACTATATTACATTTCAAAATATTAATACACCATGGGTTGCCCCTATTTACTTATTTATTTTATTATTATTTATCCTTCTGCTTGAAGAGGTTTGTCTCTCCCACTCGTTCAAAGTTTGTTTGTTTTTTCTTGTTTGCTTAATTTTATTTTAATGAATAGGTAATTGAGTGACATATCTTATGAGGCTCTTGATTGGTTCTAAGTAATACCAGGGGAAGGGGGAGGGGGGGGGGGGGGGGGGGGGGGGGTAAAAATAAAGAAATAGGGAGAAAACCGAACTAATCGACACTTCTTACAACTAGGCCAGTGCACTTTAGCCCACCCACCAACATGGGGAAAAAAAATGCAATACATATTATGTATTTCATCATTTTCTTTTACATCTAATACACATGTAGTTGTTACCAGCAAGCGTGGTGTGGTCTGCTTCACTCTGTGGATGAGACTGCAAAATGGTTGCACTTGGAGACTGGTTCCCATGACGATTAGCAAATCGCATTTAGCAAAGTCATCCTCGAGAAGATCTTTGAACCTCTGAGGAAGATCTTCGCCGTAAAAGACGATGTTTGGCTTGACGATCCCATCTGAACATGCATCACACCGAGGTACCTTCCCCTCCATTATTGCAGCTTTTACCTGGCAAAGTCAATGGGAGTAATCAACAATGACTTTTTATACATTTATTGCATACCTTCTCATAATTTGATGAGGTGAATGCTTTCTTGCAGGATTTGTTCGTGCATGTCCCATCTTGATATGAGCCATGAGCTTGCACTAATAGTTCAGCTGGAATATTTGCCTTACTCTCCAGATTATCAATATTCTAAACACATTAAAATGTCACATGTATTCTCTCTCATGTGGCCACACTTTCTCTTCTACACATGGGGATGGGAGTGTCACCATCCAGAAATAGTTGGGGGAAATGCAACAATATGAACAGCATGGTTATCTCACATGGCGCAGCAGAAGTGCATAAAGTTATTGTGTGCAACTTATTGGAATAGTCTATTCTTATAATTAAACATGGGTCAGAATATATTTTGTGGCAGTCTAGGCACTCAGCCTGTGAAGAAACAAATGTCAGTTCACTGGACACACTCCCTGCTAGCCTGCTAACGGAAGAGAATGGTGTGGTCATACAAATGATTCTTTATCTATAGCTCTTTCACCAACATAAAATGAACAGAGAAAGAGGATTAACACTATCAGAAAGTAGATTGAAGGGTCTACATCAATTAAAAAAAAAAAAGTTAAGTAGAAGCCCTAAATTATTCTTCTAACTGACCTGTGTATAGTATCGCAGAAGAATTTTTTTATCCGCAAGTAACCGAACAAAATGATGTGAAGGAGTGGGTTGGTATTCTGTACCACCATAAAAGAGTTCCTTGTGATACTTGAAGTAAGGCTCAGGGTTTTTGTTAAAGAACTCTATGTCAGAGAGAGCCTGGGGGGATGGCACTCCATATTCCTTCAAGTTGAGAGTCTCGTAAAGACCCACTCCTGGCGTGCGATAGTCAGGAATGCCAGCAGAAACACTAATTCCAGCTCCAGTCATTACTATGACTTGCTTGAAGCCACCTGACTTCAGTGTCTGGCAGAGATTCTCTATCGTTGGTGGGTTTCCTTTGAATACAGCTTCTTTCTCTTCTTTACTCAGTGTATTAGGGGGTTCTCCTCCAAATGCAGAGGCCAGGGAAATACTCAGTGCTTCGGTGAACTTTCTTTGAACATCCTAAAACAATTATATATTATGCTGTATGTGCTTTCACACAATTAGTTCCTCGCCTTATACCATAGCAGCAAGATACAAATGCAATTAAGTTACCTCACTTTAACTGTGCATTTCAGAGAATTAAGTTGATCAACGCTCTAGAGTAAATCTAAAGTTGTATTTGCGGACTCAGCCATTGCCACTGGGGTTTTTGTTACATAGTTGCATAGCTACATTGCTGCTAATACTATCGTATTTCTGATTGCTTGCAGTCTTACAAAAATATCTCTAGCTAAGTTAAATACGTTAACTTGCCTTCCACCTCGCTTCCAAGTTATCCAGGGCAGCTATAGTTTTCTTTAAAGATTCTAACTCTTCTTCAGCCTTCTTTAAAGTGCTGTCTACGCGGGTGACTTCTGTGGCTGTCTGAGCGTCTGCAGGCTTCTTCATCTCGGGTAAGGGTTCAGAACTCGCCATTCTCGGCCGCAACCATCTCGGTGGAGGAGGGGCTGGTTAAGTAGTTGGGGATTCCCCTGATTTAATGACGTCACAAAGTGTTGCTCAAATAGAAACAAGTTCAGTTTTTAAACAAATTCGTCTTTCTTACTTATCAGAGTGATCAGACTTCTTGCAAGAGCTACTGATAAATAGTAATGTCAGGCTTCTTAGATTCCATCAAATCCAGCTTTTCATCCAAAGATGATGAAGAAGTTCTCGAGGAAGAATCTCAGCAATCGAACATAATGTCTGGGGTACGCAAGCAAATATTATATTTGTATTGTTTGCTTGGTTGGACTTCACTTGACCTGAGGAATGCTTGTGTGGTTATAGTTATTATTACACATGATACTACAACTACCTGACTTGTGCAGGGTGCAATGTACTGGTTCTTGCCAGTTGCATGTCAAAAAAGTATTCTCCAGTTATAAATAGAAAGGAACAGAAATTTATGCTATAATCTAACACCACACAACTAGCGCATCTGGTTGTGTTAGGCATGACTAGTGTTTTTGTTTGTTTGTTGTTGTTTTTTAGGCGAAGAAGATGTTCCCTAAGCTGACTCTGAAGCAACGTGTCATCGGGTTTTCCATATGTCTGGGTATAGCCGCATTATTTGCTGTACTTGTAAGTTGTGTTAGAGGGTCGGCTCACTGGATGGTGAACTGGATGGATAGTAGGTCTGGGCCAACTATGCCAGCATAATTTTGGGCATAATAGGTGTGCCAAAGTATCGAGCATAATGCCAGCATAATGGGTGGTTTTTGAGGATTTTTTTTTTTGAAGTGCAAAGAATGCCACTAAGAAATGGCTGAGTCTGAAGCATCGTGTAACAGTATGACAAGCGCTAATTCAAGCTATTTATAATTCAAAATGGAGCATGATTGGCCCAGGAATTGGTATAGTCCACCAAGATTTGTGGCAGAGAGGATTGTTATTTTAGAGGTGTGAAATTTGCACATGTGTGGTTGTGATATGTATATTCACTCTGCTCGTATGTGATATGATATTGCAAGTCAATTCCTATAATTCTGTGTACATATCCCATTCATAGTGACCAGGAAGTTTTCTTAGGAATGTTGAATATCTTACTGTAGATCACCTTTATTGTAATTAAAATTAAAAAGACAAACATTTTCGAAGCATCTATTTTCAGGAAAAAATACCTCCCACCCGCCTTCCAATGTTTCATAAATTTATTTTAATGTGTTCTGCATTTCTGCGCATGTATATTTATTTGTACATGCAGGGTTGTCTCCTTGGACGAGTCAATACTGCAGTGCTGGCTGTTCTCTTCACGCTGGGAGGTGCAGCTGGAATATGTAGGCAAGTTTACAAGATCAATACAATACAATCCATAGCAACATTAACATACTAGTGGTGTGCCTTAGCACCAGCGATGAACAAGAACTTAATTAACTCATTAAGATCAAATGTTGATGAAACTATAAATATTATGTTTAATTAGTCCAGGTGTTGTTACATTATACATTTCAACAGCACGCTGGATACAGCATAGTCGTCTATAGCTGTTATCAAGGATGTGTTTAGTTGCTATGATGCATTGCATGCAGTTGCCTCAGGTCTGTCTAACACTCTAAATATAGTGTGTGCATGTGTGTGGATATTTTTACTTCCTAATGCTTTATCTTACTTGACCGAGGAGTTTCTAGAGCGGAATTAATCATGTATAGTGCTCTTGAAGACACTCACAACATTAAAGCCAGCATTTAATAATATTTATTTTCTGAATGATCAAAATACCTAATTATACGTAGCTTATACTAACAGCTGATGGTAACGGTACACGTTTGCATTTTAGAGAAATGAATGCTGTGTGTGCACATTTTAAGCTTGCAGTGTCCTTGTTCGTGTTTCACAATGCTGCTGTTACTTTATAGCTGTTATGTATATTTTACAGTCAAGTTCCATGCACCATAGACTACTGTGCGTTATGCACCATAGACTACTGTGCATTATGCACCATAGACTACTGTGCATTATGCACCATAGTCTATGCATGCGTATAGAGTATTCCGTGTGTCTAACCTCAGCGTCCAGTGTCATCACTTGCTCATCCCCCCCCCCCCCCCCTTTCCCTGTTTGATAATTTATCTTTACATATGTATGTGGTAGAAAGTGATTCATATCGTAAACAAAGTTAGCAATCACTATATTTGCCATAATTGTGGTGTTGTGATTTTCAGAGGTATTGTTATAATCATTAAATCAACAAGATACAGTGGCTCTTATGAATCGTGTTAGCATGCCATTTAGAAATATGATCAATTTTTGGTAGACCACCCCTTTACCATAGATAAAATGAAACAAAACCCTAATGATTTCAGTTTTCAAGGAACAGCTGTCTTCCCAGGATGCTTGCTTCATTCTTGAGACCCCAATGAAGCTCTATATCAAATTCCTAACCAGAACTTTCAACAGCAAAAAAAATGGAAGTAAAAAACATTTGAAAAATCGCTTCTCCTTCTTAGCTTCAATTCTTCATATGCTTTTTTTCTTTTCTTTTCTTTTTTTTTTGAATTATTTATTATTGTTGTTCTTCTATTGTGCAGTACTTTCTTCATCGTGGGTCCCATTGACCAGGTCAAGAAGATGTATGATTCCTCCAATGTAGCTCATACTGTCATCAAGATTTCTTGTGTGGCTGTTGTTGTGGGAATGTTTGCATTGGTCTACTGCGCCACTTTCTGGGTAAAGGAATCATGTTTCATACACAGCCGGTGAATGCTGTTTAATTTAACTAAGGCCTTAAATATCTGTGGGATTGCTTTTAAATATATTCTTGACTCAGTCATTCTCGGCTGAAATAATTTTTTCTCTTTTTAATAGCCAATGTTTTAACTTAACCTGACGTTTCGACTTCTTGCCGAAGTCCTTATTAAAATAAATATACATCGGCAAAAATTTGAAACATCGGGGTTAAGTTATAATTAAAAATATTGGCTGTTAAAAAGAGAAAAAAATTCCTATTATTATAAACATATTCTTCCCTCATGCAGTGGAACGTTCCTACTCTCTCCTTGTTGTTCTGCATTATCCTGTTTATTGCCATCATTGTGTAAGTACCTGCTCTGGTGTTGAGTGACATTTAATTCATTTACCCTTTACCACATTGTTTGTATTCTTTTCTTTCCAGATATGCTATCACCCTGATTCCATTTGCTACGTAAGTTTATTAAACCAGTGCCAATGAGATATTTTAATCTATCTTCTTTTTCTATTCAGGACCGTCATTTCCCGTGGTGTGAAGACCGCCTACAGCAGCCTAGTATCGTCATGAACACGTTCGTGTTTGCTATTTTAAAACAAATTAAATAACTTTGAACTTGACGTGATGTTTTCAGTGTGTTGCTTAATAATGCTATTCCAATGGTAATCATGTGTGCATAACATGCACTGTATAAAAACATTCAGCAGGTACTGAACTTTCAATTGGCATAAGTAATTATAATAATAGCAAGTTTTCTTGTTCTAACAGCCAATATTGTTAGTCAAAACATTGGCTGTTAGAACGAGAAATTATTAAGTGTAGTTGAACCACCTAAATAAGATTGTGTTTTTTATAACGCTCACATGGAACTCCATAGTACAGTCAATGGGTGTGGTCAGGCTGAATGAGCACAAATACATATACATCAACTCAAAAAAAGACCAGAACTATAACAGCAAAACAAAAAACAATGACAAACTAGCCAAAGTGAAATAGAAAATAGAAATCAAATGGCTTAATTAACAAGTCTGATAGGATCAGGAGATATTGTCCAGTTCATCGTCATGCTTCTTATACTTGACAGAGGAAGATTTTTTCACATCAAAGGACCTACTTTCACCACCACACAAGCACTTGCACATACATATTGCACACAGAGTACTCAGAATTCCTATGATGAGCCCACCAAAGAACAGCCCCACAGCAATTCCCGCCACAACGCCGTCAGTCAGCTTGAGGCGGTTGGTGATGTTGTCATCGCAGGAGTTGGTGTCGTTCTTGGTGCAGTTCTGAGGGGGCGTGACCACGGTGATGTTTCTCCCTCTCCCGAAGCGAAGCAGGCGTGGAGTGATCATGGTGTTGTTGATGGTGACAGAGAATGGAAGGGAACCATCAGGCTTTGTCTTGTTGACAATGGCGAAGGCGTCATGAGCTGAGACTATACTCTGACCTCCAGATAGTTGGGCAGAAGATGACAGATTGGCCAAATGGACAGACATTATCACCGCAGTGTCGTTGCCACGAAGAAGCTGCACAAGGAGGGGAAAAAAAATATTAAATGCTTTAGCTAGCCTTGAACAAAAGTAGTATAAATGACACTATCATCTTATCAACTATAGATGCAGGAATCTCAACCTCATTAGAATAAATTTCTTGAGACATGTTAATTAGAGATAGTTTAGTTTCTGCTAGAACACTACGAGTGCTTTTTGTGTTGTTAAGTATATTCATTGCTGCTGGTTTTGAGTTCTGATTGAGCTTACCACCACAGGTGTGCTTGAACATAAACTAATTTTGTAGCTAAGGGACTACCATCATTAGAGATGTTCACATTTATGTCATATATTATGTTTTTTGGCATTGCTGCAATTATGCACCCATTTAGCCCTGTATTCAATATATGGATTAGTACGTGTACAATAGTGTGATACAAACCATAGTAATACAGTGAAATAAAACAAAAAACAACAACAACAAAAAAAAGCTAACAGTGCTACTGAATTTATAGCCTGCCTATCTATTATGCAAAATATGTTGGCTATTTTTATAGCTTATACTGGATAAAATTGAAATTTCTTAGATTATATAATAATCCTAACACTGATTCTTGAGAGGAGAGCTTGTAGATGCTTCACTTTCCCATCCACACCCAACCCTGCCTATTAGCCTTAGGGTCTTACCTGAATATTGTTAATCTGTAGAGGCTGTAGTTGAGTGATTCCAATAATGCTAGATCGAATCTTTGTGCGAAGGTCTCCCAGGTCCAGTCCCGTGATCCCAACGTCAAATACCATTATGAGGGTGTGGACATCACTGTCAGGAAAGCAGAGGGACACGTCAAAGGCGTCGTACGTCGGCTCCCTGGTGGAGAACTCCACCACGTCCGTCTCCATGGTGAAATCGGTCTCCATTATTTCACCACTGGTGTTGTTGACGTACGACAGCACCCCACTAAGTCTAATAGCCCACGGGACGATAGATTCCCCGCTTGAGTACACGGACGAGAGGGTGTACTCGGGGCGAGTAAAAAAGAGCTCAACGACTCCTTGTGTTAAGTTGCTGGTCTTGCCAAAAGACTCAAACTCTCTCACTGAGAGCCACGAGTCGACCTGGACACCACGCATAGTAGTCACGCCCTCGTACGTGTAGTTGTACACATCCTGGCTTAAGAATAGCTCTCGCGGAGAGAGAAGGCGGTTGCTATTTTCTTCTTCATCGTCAATAACATCAAACGTCACAATGTTGCTGCTGCCGATGACGTTGGTGAAGCACGAACTGGTGTGACGGTTGATGATGTACTCTATCTGAGTGTTAAAGTCATGGACAAGGGTGATCATGCCAGCGCTTCCTCCCTGAGAACCATCGTAGTAGGCATCAATGCGATATAGCTTGTGTGGCAAATGGTAAAACTCCTGAAACAGGAAAAAGATGACAAGTTATATTATGCAAGCTTCTTTGAATGGTACAGTATATGAATAACAAGAACAAGAACCATTGATGTTGGACTTACAATTACAATTGCTTATATAACTGACACACATGTCCGCTAGCTAGAACACAAGCAACACTTGTTTGACAAGTGTAAGAGAGAGGAAGTGATAGATAGGAAATGCCAACCTGCTATCCTATTCTACTACTTTGAAACTTTCATTGTAATAATTTAAATGAGTTCATTTTAGAGAAGTCACAGGATTCCCCTCCCCGCCCTTTTATCACCTTGTAGAAAATTAAGCAATGTATCCACATATTTTTTTTTGCATGATAGCCAGAAGGATGTATTAGGAAATACTATTCCTTCTCCTAACGCATGTTTTCTTAACTTTGTGGGAAATACTTGACAACTATAATAAATAGGGATTATAAGCTTCACACATTTATAACTTGTATAAGACTTTCATACAGAAACAAGCTCCATTTCTAAAGGAATTTAAGGAAAAACAAGTTTCGATAAAATTATATACACATATACAAAACAACAACAAAAAACAAGATGTTTTACTTGTATTGTCTCATTATTAAGGTTTTATTGTGTACGAGCATATTATATACACACAAACCACAATATTTACTTCTTTTGTTAAAATTTTATATATTCTTAAAACCATGCACTGAAATCACAAATACACATAAATGAGCATAGAAAGGAAGTGAAAATAATTCAGAAACCCCAGTGGTCTCTTGTGTACATCTGGCAGTGCATGTATCTGTGAACACATGCATGTACAAAGTAGTGGTTCACACCATTCACTCACAATGAAAGCCAACACAATGCCTCTTATGCATAACAATGGCTAACATGTGGACTTCTACTTCGTCAGTGAAGACGATTTATTACAAGGTTTGTTTGTATCTCTGAAAACTACAGACCTGACTTCTTGGAGCTGTAATTCTTAACTTCACCATGCATTTTCGATGTCTCCACTAAGCACTGTACATAGTATTGACATAACCAATTTTGTTTTATCGGTCTGCAAGATGAGAATTAAAACATTTTGTACCAATTTTGTGAACTATTACTTTAGGGAGAAACGACTATTTGTATTATTTAATTCTGTTTCCATCACCTCATGAACTTACCCGTACGGTGGATATCCTGTTAGATGGCATATTTCCATTGAATGTGTATTGAAAAGTAGCACTGAACACGTCAGGAACTGAAGGTAGTGACTGGCCAGGAATTCTTCCCTGGCACACCTGTCCAGAGGGTACCTGAAACATACGGTCATGGGCGGAGTCTTGTCCAGTGTGGTAGTCAAAGATGGAATAGACATGATAGAAGTCCTCCACGCCATCGTCCTCAATCGTCGTGCCGTTCACCACAACACAAATAGGAATAGCATCGTATGTGTCACTAGAAGTGGCAGCATAATTCCAGGTGTCTCTACTGTAGTAATAATCAGCTGTGTACGTTGTGTTAGGAAGCTCAAAGCAAGCCTGCCAGCGAGAGACAGGAATACCCCTTACCGTATCATCCCCCATAAATGTTGTGGGTGGGTTATCTTGGACCTGCACAATGAACCCACTGGCTGTTCTGATATGGAACGATCCGTTCACGACGTTAAGGCCAAAGGTGTTGTTAACGAAACGGGAAGATTGTGTGAACGACCGTACAAGGCAATTCTGGTCAGGTCCATATCCTGAAAGGAAAAAAATTTCATTGTCATCATAGTCAAAAATGATGCGAGTTCCAGTGCCATTTCTTCTTGAAAAGAAAACACCCCTGTTGTTAATAGAGTCAAATACTTCATGCACGATCATGGTTCTATCATGCTCCACAAAATTGGCCTCTACCCTGAAAGAGAATTGGTCTGCAAGCTGTGGAATAGAGTAAGAGTCATTTTGGAAGCCTGCACAAAATTGGGCATCAATCTCTGGGATCACACCGGCCAGACCAATCACCACAGCTACGAAAGCAGTAAAAGAACCGGCCATTGCACACCTGCAATCGCAAGAAATAAACGACTGTAGTAGATGCAAACTGGCAACGTACGTCAACTGTACTTAGTAGGGAGCTACAACCGCACGCCGACTTCGAACCTCTAGCTGCTAACAAGGTTCTACTAATTTTCGCTGATCGTAAAATGGGTGGAGATAATAAGCCATGTGACAGTTAACGTAATAGCGTCACAGAGTTTTAGTAGCCATAGGGAAAACCCCTAACATTTATATACGCGTTCAAATAGAATGCGGTGCTAGCTGGGACCAGAGTCAAGCTAGAGTTTTCCCGTTTACTTTTTGGCAATGCTCTCTAAATTTCTACCGTGGACCTATTATGCTGCATAATTATTTTTAGTCTTCTAGGCTAGAAGTATCCAAAAGAGCACTGCTAAAAGTAGTACTTTATACACTGCCAATTCATAGCACTAAAATGCATTGCTTGATTAAAACTGAATTAGCAACCATATTGTAATGAATTTGCCTCATGGCAAAATCAGGAAAGCCCTAGGGACCGTAACTTAGCTACCAGGGAGCAGTGTGGTTAGGTATGCACCTAAGTCTGACTTTGCCAGTAGACCCTAAATAATCCATAACATTACAATTTACTGACCAGTTGAAGTGCTTAACCAGCAATGTGATTAAGTTTAGATAAAATACCAGTATGGCTGGCCAGGTTGACCAAAATCAGTACAACTCATTGCTTCCTCTGCACACGCGCTCACTGAACATGTTACTGTACCAAGGAACAAGTGGCCCATGGATATTTCTGTTCATGGCATTAATCAATTGAAGGAGTGATGGCTATAATTATCACAAGGTTATTGGTGGATGAAATGCCATTAAGATCGCTGTAGCAGCAGTTGGTGAGTTGGAGATATTCGTGGTAGCAGCGTCTCATGTATACGACGTACCACTGCTGCTAATAGTTTTGGTGGCTGGAACAGTAATGGTAATGTCGTAGCTGATCAAGTTACGCTAAGAGAGACCAAAGTATTCCTGAAAGGAAGGAAATCATCAGGACTCGTAGAATGAAGAGAGAAAGAATCCCAACCGTGACCACTTTTAGATAGCTGGCCAAAGGATATCAGGCTGGCCAAGTGGACTGATATGTTGTTAACATGAAGAAGCTGGCACACAAATAGGGAGAAAATTCTGCATGTCAACTATAAACAACAGCACAAAAAAACAAAAACAAAAAACAACAACAACAACAAATAAAAAACACACTTCGGTGAACAAACAACCAAACTGAGTATCTTTCAAATGACAATAATATGTACTTGATGATGAATGCCTTGCAGACTCGTATTCACTCACTTGTACATGCACATCCCTTATCTGAATATTGTTGATCCATACAGACCAATGATATAGTGGATTAAACAGACACCCACTTCCAGCACTTGGAGTCCAATATCAGGTACCATGCATTATGGGAGTGTAGACTACACTGTTGGCAAGAAGAGGGGCATGAAATCCCTGTAGGCATCACTCATCTGTTTCCATGGTCTACATTGTTATATTATCGGTATTGGTATTTTACAACAGCAAACACAAATCTGACTAGCCATGAGATAATTAATTCCCCACTAGAAAACACAGACAAGAAGGTGGTACTGGGTTGGAAAGAAGAGGAAGAAAAAAAAAAAAATATGACATAGTCATAATAGTCAACATATGCTCACGTTTACGAAGCACATGTGGAACATGACTAATACTCATTAAAAGTTTCTAACATCACAAACCATTATACATTATATAAGAAACTGTTTTCTCTTTTACTGTATGCACTTGCACTGATGATGGTCATTACACAGTGACTGAAACACTTGCCAAATTAAGAAAAAAAAATTATACAAAACAAACAAACAAACAAAAACAACAACAACAACAACAACAAAAAACAACTAGTGAGAAATACTACAATTTGATCTGTTATAAATAAAGGCAATTTACACTACTAAATTAGTACTGAAATTTTACTGGTCTCTCATGGAAGTGACAAATTAGCGAGCTTGTAAAAAATAGAGGTTTGGTAAAGGAGATAACTCACTTGAAAAAACTTTGTATGGAGCAGTAAATTATTTTCATTATAATAATCTTGTAGAGTCTTGTTGCCACTTCTTGGCAATTCGATGATCTTGTTTGAGCTGCATCACATCCATTAGTCACTGTTCACATACAATATATATTCAGTATTTCGTGGCTAATTACTTGAAGATCATGAATAAGGCACTCTTAATGATTATTACTGATTCTCTCCAAGCACATGCCTGATGTTAGATGACTTATACCTTCCTGGGCCCTCATAATGTCATATACATTTTTTAATGTTGTGTTTACCTCTCTATTATTTTCTAACCTATTCTACCCTGCCCTTTCACTCTAGCTTACTGTCGGCTTCAACGGAAATATTAGAGAGCTCACTTCCTCAAGCCATCTAAGGGTCTCAGGAGATAGAGAGAAAGGAGGGGGGAATGTTTAATTATTTTTTGTTGCTTTGACGAGTTGCTCATCTCTTCGTTCTCTATGTTAGATTCCGTTGTGGCAGAAACAATGGTGCCTAAAACCCACCAAGCACCAACCAGAAATAATAATTGTCTTTTACTTCTTGTTCATCTGGTTTTCTAAATGAAGAAGTTCAGGGAATTTTTTTCTCTAAGATAGGTACTTTAGGTGTTTTAATAAACCAGAAAGAGCTATTTTGTTTTCATTGAAAACCACATGCTACAAGTACAAAATAGTAACCCTCCCATACTTTTTTTTTTTTAACTAGTTCCCACAATTGTTGCTGGTCCATTTATCACTTGGGATCTGTTATTTTTCATCCAAGGTGTGGGCTGAGGGGGAAAGAAAAAGCAACAGTGGAACTCTCAAGCTAAGTGTACGGTAGGTGGAGCGGGAGGTGGGGATGATACCGTAGCTTGGCAACCTCTTGGTTTCTATGTAACACATTGGTAAAATAGTTGAAGTACTGAATGGCCATGACCCAACTAAATTCATCAATAAATGACTTAATCCCTCATCAGTGATACTGATAAAATCAGAAAAATCAATCAGATTAAGCACAAAAGTGTTATGTTTAGCAAAAATCGACAACAGTGTGCTCATATAACCCAGATGCACATTCACTGGTAAACTTTTGAGGAATGAACTGATTGCGAACTTCAAAAAAAAAAAGTACCTGATAAAACAATAATAAATAATGACAACAGTAAGTCAGATTAGAAACTAAGTCTTCACACTTACTGAGTATAGTAATCTCACGGAGTAGGAAATGGTAAATTATTAGAAAACATTAAATCTATGAAAGTATTTCCATGTGTAAATTCTAGACCCACAAAGTGCAAGTATTCTAAGTTTTTCCTTCCATTTATCGTAGAAAGTGCAATAAACTGAATTTAATGACAAACCTATTTCAATTTCAGTATGATTTGAATAATTGGGGTATAATACATAATAGTTAGTTGCTGCCCTGAGCGCAGTGAGAGAACTACTTAGGGCCTCAAGGACCCTAAATACAGCAGTTAACGACGGCTTTGCAGCACCGAACTATAGGACAGTCCCTAACAACGCAATTGATATTGAAGCACATTGCCTGACAAATTTTGAACATAGCTATCATTTCTAGCAATGGTATTGGAGGGACACTATAGTAATTGTGCCTCAAGGTGGGGGATATTATATATAATAGAGTCTCTCTCTGAAAGATCTAAGGGATTTAGAGTCACACTGGTACAATACATAAACTATACCAACCATGTTATAAGAAAATGATGTATTTTGGCATCAAACTATTCATCCTCATTGCCATCATCCCCAGCTTTTCTTATGGCGATTCCATAATTAGAGTGTTAGCTTTCTCTACTTAGGATTAATGAACCCATACCTATAAAATATAGCAGGTATTCACACACACACACACACTAAGTTGTTGAGATTCCAATCAACAAAATTTAATCAAGTTTGTAATACAAAATAAAAATAGATCGTTCTCTCTCCCCCTTCTCTATTCTTTTATTTATTGGCTAGAGGGAAGATGGTGCTCCATTGTGAAATAACCACTACATAGAGATTCACTGTATTCTCACTGATATAAGTGCAAGACCACATGTGTGTGGGCGCGCGCTGACTGCTGGAAGACTACTGACAGTGAAGAAATAGCTAAGAGAAGTGACACAGGGAAAGTTACTTCCCCCTCTGAAAATATGTAGGGCACACAAATTATGAATGTGAGTGGAAATAAAGGGAGACAAACAAATAACACTCCCAGAGTCATAGCACAAGGGAAAGCCCTCTGGTCACCTCCAAACCGCCAAGGGTAGGGACATATATCACATGTCATGCAAGCATCCAGTACTTGCATGCAGCCCTAGACTCTCACCCAAATACTAATAGCTAGGTGGGAGTCCGCAGCATAAACTCAGTCAAGCTTCATATTATAGTTAATTAGGAATGTGGGGAGAAATAAAGTGAGAAAACAAACAAAATGAGGCACTTGAGACATTTATATGACTTCTACGAAAAAAGATGGTTGAAAAAAAATAAAAAATAAAAATTCAATGAATATTTTTACAACTGGAATTACAACTAAATTATTTATCAGAAAAGTATACGAGTAGCAGGATATTTTTTAGAACCAAATTTGAGAGGGATCTAATCAACACTATTGAAGTTTCAGGGGAGGTTTCTAATTTCAACGAAATTGATCAAAAGTTGTGGCAAATAACACCATGAAGGTCATAATAATTTTCAAGGGGGGGGGGGGGGCAAACCGTGTTCAGGGAGGTAAAATATCCCCTACGAAAGTAAAAAAAATCCATATAAGTAGCATTGCCACCTCCGTAGTTCATCAGAATTAAAATGCCCTCTCAGTTTAAAATGACTACTACTACTATGGTAGACTATTCAATAAGTAACTAAACATAATGATAAAAATAAAAATTGTCCGACTTGTTCCAAAAAATGAAAAAAAAATGGATTTTTTTTAATCAAATGCAGAAAGGGGGTGAATTTATATTGAAATAAACGCTTCTAGGCTTCACATGTAAAACCTAATTTAGTCTTGACAAATATTATGTCTTACTGAGCCGGTCGTGATCCTTATCTGTTGGGGCAACACAGAATCTACCCAAGTTTCCTACATACTTGTAAATTTAAAACTTGCTAGTATTATCTTAATTACCAAGGCAGGCAAATTTATCTATGTACTTGTTAGAAGCTAAAATAATCCTATTAACTGCAATGCATCATCAAGAAGTTGTACATAAAAATCAGCCATCAAACTTAAATTTATGAATTTTTTTTTATAATAGTAGCAAATTTTCTTGGTTATTACAGCCAATATTTTGTTCATCAAAACTTAACCCGGTGTTTCGACTTCTTGCTGAAGTCCTCTTCAGGAATCAATGAGGTTGAGGTCGAACTCTCCGTGGTGATATAATAAACACAAAATAAACAGCAAGATAACTGGAGGGTACACTTACTGTTTACTATATCTTGAAGGGTGATTTCAACACAAATATCAGCCGAGAATGACTGAATCATTTAAAAAAAAATTACTTTCCATTCACATAACAAACAAACAAACAAAAAAAACCGACAGAAAATTGTCTATTCAGAGAGGAAAATAACAGATGAAAACCACTCTGTCACTCTGGCCTGGATACGGTCTCTTTCTATAAAAAAAAAAAAGGACCGACTCTAGATCCCAGCAATTAAATGCCACAATAAACACAAATCTACTCGCTTCTCATGGAGTAATTTTTATAGGTAGTCGTACAAATCTTGAGCATACTTGCGTCATCAGTTACATTTTCTTTCATTATAGAATGCTATAATTTAGGGACTGCCCATTAGCATATACTATTAAAACAATTTTTAACGTAATTGAAACATAAATACCTCACCTGAAAAGTAGATACCCTGTTAGATGGCATATTTCCGTCGAATTTATACTGGAAAGTAGCACCGAACACGTCAGGGACTGAAGGTACTGACTGTCCGGGAATTCTTCCCTGGCATACCTGTCCAGAGGGTACCTGAAACACACGGTTGTGGGTGGAGTCTGGTCCAGTGTGGTAGTCGAAGATGGAATAGACATGATAGAAGTCCTCTACACTGTTGTCCGTGGCAGTACTTCCGTTCAACACACATAATGGGGCCGGTATCATACATGTCCAAATTAGAAGATGCCGCATAATTCCAGGTGTTTCTACTATAGTAGTAATCAGCAATATAGGTTGTGTAGGGAAGGTCAAAGCAAACCTGCCAGTGAGAGACCGGAATACCTCTTACCATGTCATCTCCTATAAAAGTTATGGGCGGGATACTTTGAAGCTGTAGTAGGTACCCACTGACAGTTCCAATATGAAGTGAACCGTTAACATTGGTGACGCCAAAAACGCCAGCAACTCTGGGAGCTTCTGTGAATGACTGAACGGAGCATATTTGGTCAGGTCCACTTCCATGAAGGAAAAATATTTCATTATTGTCATAGTCTAGAATGACTCGACATTCAGTGCTATTTTTCCTAGAAAAGGTAAAACCTCTGTTGTTTATCGAGTCATAGATTTCATGAAGATAACAGTTCTGCTATGATCAACAAAATTGGCCTCTACCAAAATTGGCTTGGGAGCTCTGGAATAGAGTCAGAATCATTTTGAAAGCCTGCACAAAATTCCGCATAAATTTCAGGGACTCTGGCCAAACCTACCACTGCAATAATTGTGGTGGCTAAGGAAACACACATTGCAAACCTAAAAAAAATGTAGCCAAACGCAAGCGGGGTAAGGGGGAACATACCTAATCAGCCTGCCTCGTAAATAAATTCTAATGATGTGCTAAGTTGCTAAGTGTGACTGTAAAAGCCATGTGGTTAAATCCTTACTAATAGGACCCTTTACCGAAAAATAATTGGGGAAATCCAAGCATTTAATGGGCGTATACCCAACCTCGCCCACTTTATTTTGACTTGGGCAGTTCTTAGATTCCAACTAAGGTGCTAAGGGGAACATATGTTCGTGACTCTGGTTATTGACTACTCTCAGTTTTCTAAGTGTCACTCTTATTGCAGGCACGGTGAGGTTAGACGTTGTTGTGTAGGTGTTCTTTATTTAGATATCTAATGTTTATGTATGAGCCCATGTCATTATAATTTCAAGATCCGCTATCGTTATTCATAACCTTGTTCCTCTAGACTTTTTGCTTATAATTATGCAAATTTTCTTTGCAGGATTCATCAGTTGCACAGGTTCAAACTTGAGCGCTTCCGACAAAACCCGTTGAATATTCTGAGCGAGTGAATAGCGGGCCTCTATTCGGTAGACCATTTCTCCATTGGCTTTACTGCAGTATATTTCTAGTATGAGCGACCAAAACCACTCAGATTCTGTGACAGAGGACAGCCAACCTGGCCACAAACAGCAGGCTCCACTTGCTGAGCAGCATCACCAGCAACCTCCTGCTATATCCAGTCCTTTGCAGAGCCCCTCTATAGCGGTGCCCATGCAGAGTCCTCTGGCCTCCACCATTGACAGCAATGGAGCAGCAGCTGCAGGAGTTTTGGTGAGCCTCCAGCAGCCCATAGACGGGACCAGGATAATGCACTCGGCCCCTACGGTCCACTACCAAGCTCCTCATGCTGGAATCACCGTCATCAGGCCTCCAAGTCTGCACCAGATGGCTCCCATTGGGATGAATGGAGATATGAGGTCTCCCACAGCTTTTCCCATGCCTCCGTATACCATCTCCCAGCTGCCAGGGGTCACTGTCATCCCCACCACCATACACCAGCAGACTCGGACGATACCGGCCAACCAGCAGCCTGATCCCGACTCGTCTGAGGTCAAAGATCTGGAAGAGTTCGCCCATACCTTTAAGCATCGCAGGATCAAGCTTGGCTACACACAGACAAATGTGGGTCAAGCGCTTGCTGAAGTTCACGGGACCGACTTCAGCCAGACTACTATCTGCAGGTTCGAAAACTTGCAGCTCAGCTACAAGAATGCTCAGAAGCTGAAGCCCATCCTAGAAAAGTGGCTGGAGGAGGCAGAAAAGCAGGGAGTTCAGCACAGAGAAGAAGAACATTCGCCAGAGAGAAGAAGGAAGAGGAGAACTTCAATTGGAGTAGGAGCCAAAGAAACTTTAGAGCGCCATTTCAACTCTCATCCTAAGCCGAGTTCCAGTGAGATTTCCAAGGTTGCAGACAACCTTAACCTGGACAAGGAAGTAGTTAGAGTATGGTTCTGTAATCGTCGACAGAGAGAAAAGAGAGTGCGCAACTCTATTGGAAGTCCGTTGAAAGAGGAAGTCCCAAGTCCAACAACACCCACCATTGTCGGGGCATCTCAATAAGACATTGGGTCTTAGCAACATTTCTAGACTTTATTATTTTTTTGCAACCTGCACTTATTGTCCACAGACTCTGCCAATTTCTTTTTTCCACCTTTGTGTTTTCTTAAAATGCTGTGAGCAGTTGTTATTGTTTTTTGTCCATTGCGTCATGTTCCCCCTGTTGCATTTTTGGCACTTGAGAATATCTACTTCTATTTATATATTTTTCCCCCTGCATCATATCTATGGAATAAACTATTGAATGGTTTGTAAGATAATACAACTTGTGTTTGACTCATAATGAGCAGGCAGAATAAATTAAATTCTTTGATGCAGTGAAATGAAGTCTAGATGCAGTTTGGTCTATGGCCTCGAGGTTGCGGAGCAGTTCTGATAGATTCTCTGCTTCTCCAACTAGAGCCTTTTCTACCTCCTGCATAATCACACACATTTGACATAATAATGAAGGACCAAGACTTCAAAGGGTTAAAAAAATAATCATATCTCTGCGCAATATAAGCATAGTTTACTTTATGTCTCTAAATATGGTCAACACAACAGCAATGAATCCATTCTATTCATTCAATATGCACAAGAATGACTCTTAAAACTATTTAGCATCTCATGCAACAAAAATGCAAGAATAAATACTGTAAAGTGATTCTAAAAGCTATTATAGTAGTGCTGTGCAACATCTCTTTGTGAAAAAAGTAACAAGATTTGCTTAAAATAATACTTCAAAAAAGAAAAAAAAAGTAAATAAATTAATTAATAATAATCTAAAGTAATAACAAAATCATCAGAAACAAAGGATGCGACTGAAATGGGTCAAATTGTCTTAGTACTGAGTTGCGGAAGTGTTCCTATCACAATTGCTTCATTTAACACCTCCTGATGACATCAACTGGAAACTACTAATTCAGCCTTGGGTGCAAATTGGTGCTGATGGGAGCTACACCCCTTCAGGCTCAACCTGCTAATGAGTGAAACAGATGTGGACTGCTCCCCTCCGATAAATTAATTTGATCCAATGACAACAAATGAGCTAGTAGCCAGATAAAACATGTTTCAGATTTATCACCTCTTCCTCTCTTCTCATTCACTGCTTGTACCGAGAAAAAAAAAGAGCATAAAAAAAAAAAGCATTCGAATGGCAAGAAGCACCAGATACCCTCCAGTTGACCAACACTTAATATTATAATATATATGTAAATGCATGTAAATAACTAGCTAAGTAGCTACAAAAAGCAATGAAAGGAATAAATTAATGTGAATATGATACAATTTCAGCCTGTGGCACTAATTTATTCCTGCCATTGCACTATGTAGCCACTTAGCTAGTTATTCACATGTATTAGGTGTAAACACCACTTGCTCTTCAGCTCCTTCAATACTTACACCAGCTCTTAGCTATCATTTTTCAGTTTTACTACTTTGAAGGGCAAACTGAGCCCGAAATATTATAGATTATATTATAGTAGTCAAGTATTGGTCAACTGGAGGGTAGCACGTCTTGCCCCAAGCAGCCTTTCACTGTTGGCTTTTACCATGATGGAAAAAAAATCTAAATTGACACTTGATGGTTACATCTAGCCATAGCATTGAATCCAATCCTTTGAGAGTATCTCAGTTACGAGACACCAATTTGCTCATTCAAGGAACATAAAAAGCCACAGTATTGAAATATTGCGAATATGAAACTGTACTCTACTCAGTTCTACCCATAACACATAAATATTCAAATTACACCACGACTATTACCAAAGTTGTGTCAACACTATTTACTATCATTACCCCCTTCTTTTTTTGTTTCATCTCTCTCGTTAAGACTAAACAAAAAAAATTATTTTCACATAATAGTTAGTTTGGGTTTCGACAAAAAACCCAAAAAACCTCAATTGAGTAACTGATGAGTGGAATTATAGGACGTGGGTAATATAAAAAGAAAGTTAAAAATAAACGTTGGGTTACACCCATAAATAAACATATTCAGTACCTACAGCTGTTATCACTTAGCAGGGAATATTATTTCCACGGAATAGTATTTACACAACATGAAAGTGCAAGACTAAAAGGAGAAGGAAAAAAAATAATATGAATAAAATAAAGAGGAAAGCATAAAATTCTTTTTTTAGAGTTGCTAAGAATGTGTAAATGCTTCACAGGGATGTACAGCATACAGTGGTATCAATTTATGCATGACACAGGTTGTTTGCACGTGGCCCACATAGGGCCTTTAATACAGCACAGAAATAGACCATTAAAATAAGATACAATTACTGAAAGCACACAAGTGAAGTATGGCAGCTAATATCATGTTATATTTATTAATACTATTCTACAAATCATATACATCACTCTCATCAGGGAGTACAAACACTCATAAATTTCCTCCTCTCCTATGAATGTTTCCTTCACATTCATTATCTTCATTGCATAACTGCAGGAATATTTAACAGGAGTCAAGAGCTGAGTGATACTAACACAATGACAAAATATTATATTTAACACAATACATAATTATTATGATACAAATGAATCGTTCATCCCCCCCCTCCCCCCCTCCTCCAATTCAATTTTTCGCCCTACCACAGTCACTATTATCAAACTGCTGGTAAACGTAGATTAAGTTTTAGGCTACGCTGTGCCTGCTGCTCCAAACCACTAATCCATAAACAACAGCAATTTAGGGGAGGATAGTCATGAATATCATTACGACATCTCGATGCCTTTCCTCCTGCAACTGTTTCACGGCAAGAAAGATATAATCAACTCCAGGGTGAGTCAATGAGCAAGATACCATCATTATTATTGCCAGATCACATACACAAATCATGTTGTTCTCTGTACTGTATATGGCGTAAATCAAAGTCAGTTTTCATAATGATATTCATATCCCTCATGAATATCCCATTGGGGACTGGCAAGGACAATCCGCTTAATCAGTTTCACAGCGTGAGTCGTTGGTTGCCTGGCGACAGGCCTCTGCAATGCAATGAGTGGTTTCCCAGAGGGGGTGTGAGCAGTAGACCCAAAAGGGCAGCGCTGGACTAAACAGGGGTGTGTCTCAGGTGTCATGAGACCTCATGTCTTATGCATGTCGGCTGTTGATTGGTCTAGAGGAGCACACCTGAACGAACCGTTGTGCTTATCGGCAGCTAATGAATAATAAACAGCTCTGATTACTATGTATTAGTGCCTCGGCTCTACCGGCAAATCCCAGACACTCCCCCTTTTTAATTCTTCCTTTATTTTGCATCTCCTCCTGAAACTCACGTCGTGCTAATCACTACGATGGGTTAAGTGATACACTAAGAACTACCTCTACTTGTTATCTGAAGTTATCCATACGTGTCTGTTATGAATACATCCTCACTGTCATTATCAGCAACAACCTATATCTGCTCTTTCTCTAAAAAAAAAAATCTTTCATTCTTTGAAGCCCTCACACTTTGTTACTAGCTTGCAATCAATCAGTGGTTAATGCTAGCTGCCATTTGTAATTATCCTTAGCATTTGTAATATTTTAAATTTAAATCCTCGGTCCGCTCTCTATTCTATTCCATAGGAAATGAAAGATTTTTTTCCTCACTAGCTAACAAGTTGAGTAATTAGGTTAACAAGCACCTATATTATGGAAAGTGACCCTTCTCCCAAAATGCAGTGCACTCGCACAAATATGATTATGTGCCAAATCTTCATTTTATTATATGAAAAAGAAAAATTTCAGCATTTGGTTTTTCTGTTATGGCAAGTATTTTCTGCTTCTTCCTACCAGAGACAAAAAAAAAAAATCCTGCAACATTCTATTGGTGATCAATGCCCCCTTCTCTCTCTCTCTCTCCCCTTCCCCCCCCCCCCCCCCACCTCTTTCATCTACTCAGCTTATTCTGGTACCAAATTGGTTGTACTAAAAAACCAACCAATTTAGCAGGAGCAGCTAGAACTGAGCAAACAGAATCCACAGTGTCACCATAAATTACACAGTAGGGACACAGTATTCGCTAATAGTTATATCAAATATCTTCTGTCTCTCAAAAGAGTAAATGAAGGGACAACAGAGGGGGAGAAAGGGAAAGAAGAAGGGAAAGGGAGAAGATAACAAGGAGGAAAAGAAAGAAAGAAGAGAAACAGAGAGGTGGGTGGATCAGAGGGAGGGTAATGGAGACAGAGAGAGGAACGGAGAAATGAGACTGTAAAATTCAATGCTTAAGTAAATCACCACGGTAGAACAAAACAAATCCAGAAGTTGCCTTCTATTTCACAAGTAGGATGGCCAGAGAGCCAGCAAATCAACATTCTGCAGCATCCACCCAATGACAGCAGGAACATTGAGGCTACAGCTCCACACATGCACACTTGCTTGAAGTTGGTCACCAATCCACGATGCCATAACCAAAATAAACACACAACTTTCAGAAAAGGGAGGGACCTATGCCATCGCTGTGGTCTGCAATGACTGCACGGACTGAAACTAATTAATCTTTGATGGCCAATGCGCATTAATAGCAGCAGCACATTATGAGCTGCCCACAAGGTGAAGGAATACGCAACATACTATTATACACACCTCACTTGGGTTGGATTGGACAGTCGGTTTATTGACTACTTAGAACAAGACACGGCAATACTCTGGGAGGCAAAAGTTTACTTTAATTGTACTACGAAAAGTAAGAAACAAATACAAGCTAATAACACATTAGACATAACTTCGGTTGAGCAAAAGCATCAAAGCCTTCTTCTGTCCCGTTCGGTAACACCATTCTCAATATTAATTATAGAATCTCACCTGTGTGCTGGGTATGAGGTGGAGGCTGAGAACCGTTTTCTGGTTCTCTGCGCTGTGGGCCACTGTGAACAGCGAATGTAGGGTGTGGTCAGGATTCAGGGTCACTTGAGCATTATTTGGCGACAGCTGACCTTCGTGCTAGGTTAACAAACACAAACACAAAGTTAAGTATGAAATATTAACTTATACTTCACCACAACTAACAGTTTATATTTACAGGGACAGTATTAAGATCGGAATGGTTACTACTACAGTACAATTAAATAAATATATTTTATCCCCACCATCAATATTTCAATACAACATCACCACTTACAAGGTAAGTGGGAATGGCAAAGGCTGACAGGGCACAAGGGGACATCTACACTTGGGCTTGTGTCTGAGCTATTCATAAAACAAGCACCACTACAGTAGCACACTCACCTCCTACAGTTGAGCTAGAGGATGCACAGTTATCTTTTCGCACGACACAACACGCGGTGGATTGTGAAGCGACAGTGAGTGTAGACTCATATCAGATTGTCTGTGCACAGTGAGAATGTCTCAGCTGCAGTTCACAGCTCTAATTTCATTATTGCATGCAGTTTTTAACATGCAAGAGAACAGCATGGAGGAGAGATGAGGAGATAAGTGTGGTAATTTTTTTCTTCCCAGCCAAACCTGCAGTTTTACAGTTTAGGCTATTTTCAATTGACGGCGTACACATGATTTAGCTGATTATAGAATATCAGGGCTTGGAAATAGCTTCTTTTCAAATAATGAAATCTTTCTAATAAATAAATAAACACATGCTATGATGTTCCCATGAATACTCACAGCTAAACCAACTCTTAAGGCCGCCAAGACTATAAACATAAGCTGAATCATAGTGGAAGAGATCAAATTATTTTTTACAGCAACTGATTCAAATTACCCCTTTGTTTGGGCACTAACCGTATATTTTTAAGACAAAAAAACAAACTTTAAAATGTCCTAACCAGTATAGAAAGTCCTTGTTCAGTACCAAAGTATCTGATCTAAATCAGAATATTCAAATTCAGCAAAATTGAATGAAGTACTAAAGTATCCAAATTAGAGGAGTGGAATTTCACTGTACACTATCACTGGGTTCCCAACCACTGGCATTCATTTAAGTGAGGCAGTGATAGAAGGAGAGGCTCAAAAGCTATCACAAGTCCAGTATTAATTTCACTCTCCTACTATACCAGGCATATGTTCTGAATTGGTGCATGCCTGGAAATGCTACCATAAAAAAAAAAGACAAAAAAAAAAAAAAAAAAAAGTTTCTGACCGAGTGGCGCTGCATTAGGAATGTTAATTACACCATCACGTTAATAAACCAATAATCACTTAATATAATTGGATGTTATCAACACGTACTAGATTAAACCACACAAGAGGAGAGTAAATCTCGAGGGTGTGAAAGTTTAATTTGTAGCAGTGTGCAATCTATGGAATATGAAGCATATTCTCTCATTTTCTGGAAATTTAAAAGGTATAAGTGTAACCCTATTAGACTTTGGAATATAAATTAACAAAACAAAAACAAAACAACAACTGTTGAAAAGTCAACATTTTACATCAATAGCTATTCTTATTTCTCAACTAACCTTTAAAAAGTAAAAATGAACTTCATATGCTTTTAAAAATTAAAAATTATATGGATAATTGGATATAATATCTATCTCTTGTCCATCATGGGCTTTAGAAAATTTAAAATCTTGGGAGGATAACGGGGGCTTACATATAGAACAGGTAGCATGTAAAATTAGAATAGCAAAGGGCAAATACAGAACAGAATACAATTCATTCACACAGGTAGTGATGCTTCTCATAGCTCATAGAGCAGTATGTGTGAAGTGATTTGAGGCCAGCTAATATCAAGTGGAAGCCAGATATCTAGTGGAAGCCAGATATCAAGAGCTCATAGGCTGGGCAACCCTTCAAAGCATTGGGCAAGCTGAAAGCACACTGCCAGGAAAAGAAGCCTTAGTCCAGGTGGCAAACCCGAGACTTTTGTTGTGGTGGTAACAAAATAAACAATATCTTAGAAACATATCTTCTCTGAATACTTCTTTTCATTGGAGGTGAGAATTAGACACACAACAAAAGTGGGAAAAAAAATCAACAACAGAAAACACTAATAAAATCTCCAGGCAAGGCTATTATATTAATTGACGTCAGTGGTTAACTAAGTTTAGTTGTGGACATGAGTACGAAACTTGCACTAATAGATGTTCATAATGTGGCCATTTTCCCACCATGATTGATTAAGGTTAAAACTAAACTTCCTGAGAAAAACTTGGTTAAACTGTCTCTATCAGTTGCACAATACTTTGACGGACAGCCTTTGGGTATCTGGTCATCAGTATTTGTACTCACCTAGCTTTTAAACAAGATAAACACAGAATGAATAGAAGAGAAAGAAAGAATAACAAGAAAGGTTGGCATTATTACAAGCTAATGAGTTCTTCTGATTATAAAAAAAAAGTTGTGTACTTAAGATCAGACTTACTGGATAGTTGCCACCTGCAATTTCAACTGTGCATACTTAAAGTTCTTATTTGTCAACTTTTTTTTCTTCAAGGCATTGTATATTCTTCAGAAACCTTTTTTTTTTAAAACAACTATGTCATTGTGGAGGTAGCAGTGACTAAACCATTAGTGTATTACGGTTCAGAGGCTGTTCAAATAATGGAATTGTATTCACTGCTAACGTCTGGGAAAGTCCATCACACCTCAGCTTTAAAACAATGAACTTTAAGTATACCCAGTTGGACATACATACTAAAAGACACCTGCTTTTAAGAAATGTAAAATAGAAAAGAAAAAGGAATAGACCGAAGAATTGCTGAATGTTGATGGGTTTTAGCTTATTTGTGTGGTTTATGAAATGGTTAGTGTGACAAATAGGAAGTATTTACACAGTCGAGTATGGAAAGTTCACATTGTACGAAGCGACTACAGTATTATATAGTGTATCAGGTTATAGCTAAAACCCATCAACATTCAGCAATTTTTATGTCTATTCCTTTTTCTTTTGTATTTTACATTTCTTAGAAACAAATGTCTTTTAGTATGTATGTCCACTGCATGCATGTTGACAGTGGACCAGACAACACATGGCTATTCAGGTTAGAATGCGGTTATTTAACGGACAAAAATTGTCCATAGATGGCTTTAATAGAAGAAAGATATGTTTGAAAACCAGCTTAAGAAAATGTCTTTTTGTGTGGTGACTGACTGATAAAGAGTTTGATTGGCTTTATCTGGTGGGCAAAGAGCTCGAAAGGGAGGGAAGTTAGAAGCTTGATAAAACATGGAAACTCTGTCAATACATGAAGGATTATTTATCATAAGAGAGCCAGTTACTTTTAGAAACAAGCTCAAGTCTTGCTTTCATCTTCATAATCAGGTACCAATACGGACAAGACAGTTGACTCAACAATTACAAACCAATCAGTGGTGTGTGTGTGTGTGTGTGCATGTGTGTGCATGTGTGTGGCATGTAGGAGATGAATGTGGACTAAGAAAAAAAATCAAATAAAGTAAAAAAAGAAAAAAAAATCAAATAAAACTGGTGCCTTGGAATCTGAGGTAAAAACTGGAGGGACAGGTCATGAGATGATCACTAGCTTAAAGGTGTGGGGGCAGAGATGTGATTTTGTGGACAAAAGCTGCAGACAGACACATGTGACACATGAGACTCCATATAAGTTTCAGGATGTCTCCAAGACAATTTCCCACAAATTGGGTGTGATTGCATGTGTGCCCATCAGCTACATATCTCTTACTACGAGTCATCAACAGTACATTACCAACTCAAAACAAAAGTGACACATACACACACACATTTATTAGAAAAAAAAAAAGCATACAATTTCAAAGTAATACGACTTATCTGTTGATTTTTTCACACTTAAATACCGTTGCTATATTGTTGTCAGGTGTAATAACTTGGCAAGTGTGCAATAACACTTGCCTCTAGTCAGGTAAACTGTGTATTTTAACTGCCCCAGGGTTGAACTCAGATTTGTGAATAAAGTCAAGTTCAAAGGCTGTTCGACTTCCAGACTGAAGTTTGCGCTCACAAAACCTACTATGTCTTCATTGAAATAGTCACTAGACACGGCCATAGCTAAACAAAGGACAGTTTCTAAGGTAACTGCGAGTGGCAACGGTATTTAAAATAGTTAAAGCATGCGCATTAGTTTCTAGTAGATTTATCGCACTCAGCCCTCGGGCCTACGGCCCTCGGGCTGTCGTGCAATAAATCGACTAGAAACTAAGCGCTCATGCTTTAACTATAACTTAAAACGAGTATTTCACAACATTTAAATACACTATAGTATTATAGTTATCAGGTAAAATTGATTAAATTATATTCTAATAGTTCATTCAGACTAGTTTTAGTGAATTCACCTGGACATTTGGTTTCATTACTGTAAAGGGAGGAACAATATAGGGGAGGGGCAACAGAGGGGAGGGGCAATAGTCACCGAAACAGAAATGATAAAATACAAGAAACTTAGTGTGGTTTACGAAATGGTTAATCTATACACAATGTAGTGGGAAGACTTGTGCTTATGGTGAAAGTAATTTCTTATTGTTCTATTGTAGAAGCAAATTGAATTGGATGTACTATAGTAATCATAAAGGCATGCAGCTTGTACAACAGTGGACCAAATGAAACTCCTATGAGTAAATGTGGATCTTTTTGCTAATGTATAAAGATAAACAATAACAACAACAACAACAACAAAGAAGGCATCAAGTATTACTTGCCATCTATAAACAATATTAATTGTACAAATGTTTAATGCTTTCACTTAGTAACCTTCCAATGTGAGAAGTCACATAACCTAGCTACATGTGCAGTGTAGAAACCTAAAACAGAAAAGAATACAGAATTCAATATCCAGTATCCATAATTGCAATAAGAGCAGTAGCTATATGCCTTGGAGTGAGCATGAATAGTAACTTTCTTGATAGATACAACAGCATAATTTAATAGCTATTTGTCCCTTGCATGTGTGTTTATAGACTAGTGCATGTGCAGAGTGATATAAATACTTCAAGCCTGAACACTCTGGTGCACTGGTAGATTTAATATACCAAGCCTTTAGGTCTGTCAACCATGCTCAGCTAATAGCTTAAAAAATAGCAGGATGGGTTAGACGAGGTAAAAAACACACAACAATAACAAAACAACAAAAACAAAAACAACAACAACAAAACAACCTAAAAGACCCTCTTTGGAGAGAAAAAATAAAGTCTTCATGTAGTAATTTTATTTAGTCTTGCTAACTATACCTAAGGAGTTATGATGTACAGTAGCCAGTAAGACACGATTGTATGAAGGAAATATCTTGTGTGTGTGGACGATGTTTGCTCTCACAAAAATTTAATCTTAAAATATTTCTAATTATCGCACAATAATTACGATAATTGCAAGCATACTATTGTAACAAAATTCCAGATCCATGCATTCACCTGCATACTTGTAAATCACACAATTTAATTGTATGGTTCAATGTCAGACAGAAGAGTTGGCCTGAATGTTTTAGGGTTGATTGGCCATTCTAGCTAAAAGAATGGAAAATTGTTTGTTTTATCTTGCCTGTTCTATTTGAAAGCATCACCATTAGGATCTGGACCAGAAACCCAAATTTTACTCGCCTATTCTGTGAAAGTATTCCCCACTGCTTTATGTGTAAATATACAAACTATTGAACTCCATTTGTGTGTTTTAATAATTAAACAAGCCAAGGCACCCAGAGTTGGCATGCATATCTGAACTTGGCTCCTTTGAGACCACTAATACTAAAAGTGTTGGGTGAAATGTGCAGTGGACACTTTGTTAAAATGTTGTGGAATCATCCTATCAGAGTAATGAAAACAGGCAGTCGCTGGGAGGAGGGACAGGAGGAGAGAAGTAGCAACATAAGGAGTGATCCATATTGAATGTTTATTATTACTTATCTACAGCTGCTGCAGCTCATCTACAATAATGAAGATGAAGAAGCTTAGTTGCCGAGGAGTGGCATTGCTTAGCAATCACTGCAGATTTCAGGGAATAAGTCCCAAGTATGTATGTATGCATGTATGTATGTATGTATGTATATATGTATGCATGTATGTATGTGTGTATGTATGTATGTGTGTATATGTATGTATGTGTGCGTGAGTGCATGTATGTATGTATGTGTGTATGTATGTATGCATGTACGTATGTATGTATGCAAGCAGCTTGTGGTCTTTAGAAAGCAAGTTTTTGCGCCATGATGATGATGATAATAATAACAACAACAACAATAATTATTACCCACCCAATTCTAATACATTTTCTCCCTTAGTGTGTAGGGAATTATGAGTCATACTTCCCTCTTGTTGTAGCCTGCCTGTTGGCCTTGGATATTATGGATGCTAATGCTCCTTGTCCTCGGACCATTATCAACTTTCGGGCATCAACTTTCAGAATAATAATAATAATAATAATAATAATAATATACCATGAAATAAATGTGTTGATGTATAACAAACTCATTTGCGAAGAAGCATACACATGCACCCCCACCCCCTCCAAACACACACACACACACACACTTTCCTATTTACTATGTATTTGGAGGGGAACAATTAACAATGAGCCAACACAGTGCCATTGAAGCTACAGCAATTACCATGCTCATTTACAATTCATACTCCCGACAGTTAATTCCATCAGTAGATAATGTGAACAATCCGGGTGAGAGAAAGTTAGATGTGTTCCTCTGTGACCAGTAATATCACTAGGAGAGGTAATGTCAACATGTCAGATGCATTGGGTGAGTCTTATCCACATTGAAGCCTCACAAATGAAATTGTTGATTTTTACAAAGAGTTCTTACAAGAGAATAAATAAATTGTGGTATTCTTTTAAGACCTTATTAATAAAGGCTCTCCTATACTCTAATATCAGGTGTGAGCATAACAAAGCCTCATCCTCGATGTCTACAATCCTATCTGTTTATTAGTTGATGGTATAAGTCCAGGTCGATACATACTAATTAGTGTTAATGTTGATGGCCCTGCCCCTTTTTATTATCTAGGTACTAATCTTTCTAGTCGTTTGTTTTGGGGCACGACATAGGCTCACCTGCATGGAGCCGACCACCCAAGGACCTATGTCACACCTAAAATGGTGGAAGACTTGAGGGATATTCTCCTCAGTTTTTGTACAAGGGTGGGTATGTCCAGAAATTAGAAAAGGCCCCCCTCAGATAAGAGGGGTGGTTTGGATAGAATATGTTCTAATGGAACTTATGTCAATCACAAAAAGGCCCAAAGAGTGGGAGCTCCCGGACAACCTGAGAATGCTAGGGAAAGGCCAAATACAAAAGAATGGCTAATTTAAGGGTGCACGGAAAAGGTCATAAGATAAGGGATAGCATCAGTAATGAGCAGTATGGTAAGAGACGGATACTCTCAACACATGCGCAGACTTAGCAACGTGCGAGTATCGACCAAGAATGAGTCTAGGTCATAGCCCAAAGAGACAGGCAAAGCCGTAGCCAGGAAACTCACAACCATGCATGTTTATCCTACTCAACTTCTGACCCCATGGAGTCCAATAACTTCAATTAAGCAACAGTACCACATGTTCAGCGATGGTTGCAAGCTAAAACTTATTATAAATTGAAGTCTGTTTTTTTCTGTTTGCAAATTGAACTAAGAATATTATTTGTTAGCTTGGTGGCGTTTGCAGTTGCAGCTTTGAGCTGAATGTGTGCTGCTTGAATATATTAAACTGAAAAACCACATCACAATAATGTAATACGTATGTAATATATGTATATATATTATATATATTTACTCTAAGAATAATAACAGCTTCCATGTGGTTTTTACCTGCGCAAACTACTAAAGGGTTTTTAGAGTTGTGGTAAAGGGTGGCTACTTTACTTATATCACATACCATGTAGAGAATCCTTTTTCCCAGACGACCAAAAGGCAGACCATTTAGTTCTTCTGCTTCACAGATTGGGGGTGTCTCAGACATGCCCACGGGGGAAAATCCACCTATTATGAGGCTTGTATGAACTTCTTGGTTTTGGAAAGAGTCCAAACCTGCAGAAACAAAATAGAATAATCATGCAGGGATGAACTGCTAGCTAAATGAGTTAGTATATTGCATATTGGTAATTAGAAAGAACACCTCACAAAGAAAAGATTATGCCATTTAAGAAAATGGCTGAATAAAGCATATGCAAGCTAGGACATACAGTACATGAGTGGTACAGATCTGGATAAGCTACAGTTTTCAACACAACTATATAGGAATACACATACAACATTCATTGCCAATTAAATACAATTGCATAGAAAAAATGTTGAGGTGCAGACCACTGGAAACTGATCACCAGTCATCACACCGTGATGAAAATAACTCCCCTAGCCCTAGCCCCCTAACCGTGGAGAGCCCACAAGTGGAACAAGATGTTGATATTTCTGTCCAGGGGGTCCACAGCACTAGCAAATGATGGGCAAGAGTGGATGAGGTAATATACCTCAAGAGAAGAACCTTGGGTATGATGGGCCTGCATATATAGAACACCAACAAAATGTGACCACTTTATAGGAGGACTTTACTAAGTTTAAATAATATAAAGAATACAAGAAAGGGGGCAATACTGCACTTTCTAATTCACTACTGGGCCTTTACTTAATTTCTTTAGACAGCCGAGAATGACTGAATCATTGGTAGCTAATATGTTTATTATAATAATCAAAATAATACATGTAACAATAACAGCAATAATAATAATAATAATAAATAATAATAATAATATAATAATAATAATAATAATCATATTAAATGAGTTGTACTCATTTTCTACTATGTCTACAAATTTAGGTATATTGAATTTTATGTAGTAAAGATAAATAATGTGCTTGTGTGTCAGTAACGGTGACTATGGTGGTGTGAGTGTTCATGAATAAATGGATCAAGAAAAGTAAGTGAGAAAACGACGGCGACAGTGTGTGTTTGTGTGTGTAGTAATGAACGCTGGGTTGGTAAACCATCAATGACAACAACGACAATCACATGAATAAAGCTTGGTAAAGCTATGTCAGTAATGGTGATGTGTGTATTCATGACTATATGGTTAAGAAAAGTAAGAAAAAAAGCGGACTGATATTTAAACCAAGTGGTAGAGCATAAAAAAAAATGGATAGAAAAATACCTTATGCTACTAGCTACATTCCTAATTTGCAAAAGTTAGTACATCAAGAGCCACTGTGTGGCAGGGTACTTGCTAGTCCAAAATAGTTCATATTTCAATCTGAGAAATCTTAATTAGTTGGATAAAATTAATATTTGCTGTGTTAATATAATTAATAGACTTCTTTATAAAATACTTGTATTTATGGCCACAAATAATTATTGGGACTATAAATTGTTACCATACCCTAACCTTCTTACTAATGGGAACAGTAGTTGTCTCACTTTAATAACTTGTAGAATCTGTGCAGGGAGGTCATGTGACGTCAATATATTCCTATGAGGAAGAGGAACCAGAACAGCTGGAAGGGACAGATGATATTCTGACAGACCATAGACACCACTATACACACCACAGACATACTGTTCAAAATGTCTTTACCAATACAAGAATATGCTTGTGCCATCATTTAGCTGCATGTGTAAATGTGGGGTGGAAGTGAAAGGGGGGTGAAGGGCAAGTCCTGCATCTACCTTACCAGTGAGGGACACAGTGGTATGGATGCATCTCACTGAACAAAGGAATTGATAGGGGGTCTCCAGGTGAATAATTACCATCCCTCAGGTCAACCTGAAAGGCATTTTCGACCCAGGTTCCCCTGACATTACTGGTCTTGCAAATTTTCAACACACCTCCACCAGCATCCTCCTCCATTGTTAATTACGCCCACTCACAATATTCACGTGATTTGGTGTCGATTCTTACCAGTTCAAGAAAATGGCGGCGGTCAAACAACTTTGGTCGGTTTGGAGAGGCTTCTCTCTGGTGTGTTCTTGATTCTTTCGCAGTTCATCGGCTTTACTGTGGTATTATTTATGTAGGCTGGAGTGAGGAGTTATGCTGTTGCATCCAATGGAAACTTCGCCGCCAAGGTTAGTGCATTGTTTACTCTCAGGTGAAAAGCTTATCGTTTTTAAAACAACACTTTTATAGCCTCCTGTCCAACTTTTTGGCGTTGAAGGTCGTTATGCACACGCTTTGTATTCCGCTGCATTCAAAAAGAAGCAAATAGCCCAAGTTGAGACTGAACTTAAAAACTTTGAGGTAAGTTTATTTATAAGATCAAAGTTCACATAATGGTTGCATGTGCTCCTCCATCTAATGTCAGTTAGGTTAGCTTGAGTTGAGCCATAGCACTGCATAAAATTGACTCTGAACACAGCTTCGCTAAAACTAAATGACTCTCACCAGTTCCCCCCTCCCCCCCTTCCCCCTTCCCCTTGAATGCAGGCATTTTGGTTAGCTATCGTGAGCAGATTTCTAGTCCAATGTGGTTACTAATTTCCTGTATATAAAATACTTTATCAGAAAATGATGACGGATCACGAGAGACTGTCATTATTTCTGAAAGACCCTACTCTCAGCAAGAGACAGAAGAGCGGTAAGCATGATGTCTTTGGTTTAGGCTCAATGCTGATACTTCCACTTAATGTTTGCAGCTGCTATCAAGGATGTTCTCGGTGATCTGAAATATTCTGATGTGACTGTCAATCTATTTAGTAAGTACTTATCTCGAGCCTTTTTTTTTTTTTAATTTTTAATTTTTTTTAATTTTTTTAAAATTAATTTAGTTTATTTATTTTTTATAATAAACCCTGTTAGCAACTTTTTTCCTCCCATTCATTGTAGGAACTCTTATTGAAAACAATCGCCTCAGTCGTGCAGAAGGTGTAGTCAAGGCTTTCCATTCTATCATGAGTGCTTGCAGAGGAGAGGTTTCTTGTGTGGTAACTTCAGCTAAGGTAATTGGATTAAACTCCTCCTCAGCTGTGAATTTTCTTTGAATTACACTCTTTAGTGGCTGATATTGCGTATGGGTGTTTATTTTGTAGCCTGTATCCGATAAGGATCGGGATGAACTCAAGAGAGTGCTGCAAAAGTTCTTGGAAAAAAACCAAGTCCTTAGTCTAGACGTGAAGGTGAATTTTGTTTCAAGTTATATTTAACTTGTTTTGTGGTCTTACTTGGTAATGTTAGGCTAAATAAAAGCTTTCAATGATTCAATCATTCTTGGCTGAAATAATTATAATAATAGCAAAATTTTCGCTGAATAGATTGTAACTTAACAAAATAAAAGCTGTATAGGATATGTTAATATTTAATAGAAAAATGTTGCTGTTGTTATTGCAATGATAATAGCACGAAAAGCTGTGGTATTCAGGGTTAAAAACGAGTGGCATGAGAAATTTTTCACTAGGCGAAGCCAAGTAAAATTTCTCGCATGAGTGCTATTAATTAAAATACAGCAGTTTTCCATGATGTCATTAAAGCCAAAGATAATGATTATTGCTGCAGTTATGAAATCATTATCATATAATTTTGTCAAAGAAATCATCCCACTCCGACTATGCTATTTTTCATACTGTTGCTAAGTAGCGTTGCCCAGGAATTCGCCGCAATATTGCCTAGTGGATTAAATATTGAGATATCACTGTCATTCATTATTTCAGTTTTCCACTGCTGTGGTATTCAAACACTTTTTTGTATTAAAAAAAAAAAAAAAAGACTTGGCTATGGTATTAATAATATGAAAAGTGTATATGGAATGAAATATATATTTCACTAGTAATTATTATCCTACTGATACCCAAGTCATCAAGTCCTCCTCTACTATTTTGATATAATTTTTTAACCTCTCCTTTACTCTGCTTTCAGGTTGACCCTTCTCTGATTGGAGGCATCATGGTTGACTTGGGAGACAAGTTCATCGACATGTCCACCAAAACGAAGATCAGGAATATGATGGCAGAACTTCGTAAAACTATTTAGAATTGACATTGCAGCTCTCTACTCATTTGGTAGTCCATTTAGAAACTATTTAATTTTATTTCGATTTGAATTTTGGCAGGTAAAAAAAACCCTTTTCTTTTTTTTTTGTTCATACCAAGTCTAAATTCGAATTGATGATATATAGCAGATAAATTGGGTCAAACATGAATGAGTGAATGAACACTAAATTAAATACCATTTGTTATGTTTTAGAATCTTCAACTGAGAGTTTCTTCACTAGATAATTTACCCTGAAATAGAAGCGGAAAAGGCACAACTATTATGACACTAAAATTTTATAAGTACACAACTACTGTGATATACAAATTACATCCTGCTGAATAGTCTTGCTAACTAGACCCATTACCTACTGTTGTACTGGTGCAAAGCAATCGTGCATGGTACCACTTCAAAAGAATGTAATAAGCCCCTTTATTGGATGTGCCAGTAAAAACTAACATAAATTTACTACCATCACACATCTCTCAATCTAAATGCAAAAACAAGATCTAAATAATGGGTACTAAGCATGCCCTTTAAGCATAGCAGTAGGTAAAGGGTCTTACTAGCAAGACTACCTGCTTCTTATCTATTAATTAGTCTGACGTAGCCAGACCTTTTATTTGCGGGATAAAGGGTTCGGTCAAATGCAATAGGGGTACCCCTTCTGCTGAGTCTGTGTATAATTCAGTACTACGATAGTCGAGTGTTATGTAACATAGGCAACCTGAGCAGGGTGCCCTATTGCATTTGACCACACCCTTTCCCTGTGAAGCAGTAGGTAAAGGATCTGGACCAGACCATCTATTGGTAGTAATAGGGTATCCCCCACAGAATACTAAAAAAACTTACGATTTGTAAGAATAATAAGTGGCTACTACCAGAGTTCCTGTCCCTACGATAGACACCACAGTTCCCCAAAAGAGTGCACGTAAAGCAAATCGCCTTGGATTTTCTATTGGTTCAGTAATTGAATTGATATCTGCCACTTCAGGTGGATTATACTTTTTCCGGTTTAACAGCAAGTGGAGCTTAAATCCTCCAAAGAACGATCCCACTACACAGGCAGTGTAAGCAAACACCAAGGTCTTTTGGTCCTGCACAATTTCAAAATTATTAATGGCGGATTGGTCGTCACGTATTGTTTCCGGTCCAGAAGATTCACTGGAAGTGTCCATATTGACCTGTATCTAACAGCACTGGACGCACAGCGGATGAAAACATTTTGTCATCTTCACAACGTTCTCACCTAAGGTGCGCTCCAATTATAAATAAAGTTAACTTCAGACCCCGCCTATTTCTGCGAGCCGGCCCTCCCCACCACATCAGCAGTACAAAATTATAGCGTGAGCTTGTGTTTGATGGTTGTGAAGTATTCGTTGCTGATGAGAATGAGGAATTATCAGAGGTTCAAAGGGAACAACAGGTTTTACTGTTGGGGCAGGTTGATGTCAGCGCGCCAAGCTGGTATTCTCATCTTCGTCATCATAACTATCATTGTGATGTCTTGCCTGTATTTTCCTTTCGAGTGAGTTTTATTCGACCCCCTACTTTGATGTCTTCGAAAACAATTTTGCTGATTTATATTGCTATGGTTTAAGGAGAGCAAATATTGAAGGAAGAGAGCATAAAATAAACTAAGCCTTTTTAATGTAGGAATTGTGACGGAACTTCTGGGTTGGGTTTGAAACTTGCTTTGCATTCAGGCAAGAATTTCATCCTTCTGTCATGTGTGTCATATCTAAAAAAAGGTGTGAGAAAAGAAATGACCCAAGACCATCTATCACTGTAGAATACAAGCAGTGAGATCTTGCTGCATTTTTTTAAATTAAACTAAAGTGAGGCATATTCACTTCCATTAGTAAAGTTGTTGATCTTGTAGTTTTGGTTGTTCTAGCTAGGTTGTTCTGTTGTGTATATTTTAATCAATTATGTTTCTTTACTTGTCTGTTTGCTTTATCCGTCTGTTTCCACGTTAGTGCCAGATTCTTGATTCTGAATGTCCACCCTATTGGCGTGGGAGTCATATTTCCTCTGGTGGCATTCCTGGGACTCTTCTACACTCTGGCCTTCCTCCTGAGAACTGGCTGCTCTGATCCAGGCATCCTTCCCAGGGCCAAACCAGATGAGATAGAATACATGCAGTCTTTAGGAGATGAAGGTTATTAAGTAATTTATTCTATGAAATGGTACATTAATGTAACAGGAACAAGTTAAAGAGTGGAACTAGTTTAGATTATTGTATATTAAAGTAAATGGAGACGACCTATGTGTGTGCATTTTTAGTGACATATTTTTACACCAGTGTTTTATATTCATTGGTTACAATTCAGCCAGCTGGCAGAGAATGTGAAACATGCAAATGTTTGGTTGGATGTACAAATAAGTGGGGAGTGAACACAGTGTTCTGTACTGCCGCATAAGTTATGTAGGAATCAAGTGCATTTAGGGATTGTAGTTACATGTGGTGTGTTGTATTCGTGTTGCAGACCCCAATAATACGGCCAAGGGTTACACAGGTAATCCGGCTCGTTACATGACGGTTACGGTAAAGGGTCAGCAAGTCAAGCTGAAGTGGTGCCCTACATGCAACATATGGCGGCCTCCCCGTGCGTCTCACTGTGGCCTATGCAACAACTGCTACGGTATGTATTTTGTTATTTGATTGGCTATGAATTGGGTACGTTTTAACAAATGCAAGTCTAGGTCAGAGTACTTCAAATGGAATCATTCTTTGCTTAAATTAATGCATTAGTATTTCTCTGCTAAATGTCAGATTAGATGGCTGTTCAACGACAGGGTACAGAGTATTATGCATGAGCTAGGGCATGCATTCTGTGCATGTAAAGAGAAATCATTTTACAGCTCTACACATTACCTGCGTACTAAAATAAGCAATTTTCTTTTCCTAGTTGTAGTGGTCTGTCACGGGCCTACTTTTATTATTTTATTAAATGTGAGGCTCATGTGCTGTTTCCTGGTGGTTTAACCTCATGGTGTGTTCTCACATGTGATAGTGTGTCCTGAGTTTAGCAGGACTACTGTTTCAACCATAGTTGTTCAGGGAAGGCCCAATGGAAGCTCATGGCTACATTAATTATTATTGGACCAGTAGGCATACAATTTTAGAGCCAATTAATTTACAAGTGTTTAATGTGTGTACTTTAAGGCCCATGTGGAATAGATTATGTACACTTTTGGGTTGGTTATGGATTTTTTTTTCCTTGTCTTTACAGAAAATTTTGACCACCATTGTCCATGGGTAAGTAACTTATATTTTTTCTTTTTTCTTTTTTTTCTTTCATGTCATGATGTCATGTCAATTCCGATCAGAGCTATTTGATCATCATTGTCCAGTGGTGAGTTTTTATAGTGGTCACATACTATTATTTGGTAGCTATGCAGTGGCAGTGTCTTTGGGCCACTATATGGGGTCTAACCATATTTAATTCTCCAGGTACTATTATTTAGTAATAGTTGGGATTAACCCTCAGCGTGCATGCGTGAGAGGGTTATAGCAGTCTGTCATTCTTGATAGTAGCTAGCTAGCTACCATTGTAAGTGCAGGAATATACATAAGGCACTAAAATTGATTAGTTAAAGCCTCACTTCTTCATGCTGCTAAAATATTTAATTATTATTATTATTTTTTTGAGAGGTATATGTTAGTAGGTATGGTTTTACTCTCGTTTGTTTCACAGGTTGGTAACTGCGTGGCCAAAAGAAACTACCGGTTCTTCTACCTGTTTCTCTGTAGTATTTTCATCATGGCCATTTTTGTCATGGGATGCAACATTGCAGTCATTGTGATAGGTACATTTAAAAAACTATTAGGGGTTTGTATGTCTTTCGTATCAGGAGAGTAGGGTGAGGAAAATGAGTTAGTCTACTGATGGTTATAAGTGTATGTTTTTTCCCTTAAGTGTTGGACTCACCGATTGACTTGTTTAAAAAGTGTATGTTGGGCTATTTAGAGTTCTTACAAAATAAATAAGACACAACAGAGAAATGAATACCTACATGAAAGCTTGGATACCGATGGCTTTAAGGGAGTATCCATTGTACTATTGTTGTGCATGAATTTTGTGAGTTCTGTCTCATTGTTGTTGGAGGTAAATTAGCATTGTGTTTAAACATGGTATGTCAATTTGGAGTAAGCAAGCGTCCTAGCTGAAAGCATTAGCCACTGGTACAGTGCATGACTTCCCAGACTAATTAGTAGGACTTAGTGATGTAGTCCTTCCAATATATGCTTTACATGACTCTTCATTGAGTCGTAGTTATTATATGTCTAAGTGGGTGTACATGTGTGGATGATTCAGATGTGTAGTTATTACATGTCTAAGTGGGTGTACATGTGTGGATGATTCAGATGTGTAGTTTTGTGTATGTGATTGTTTCTTTCATGATACATATTTGCATTCTTGTATTACCGTCATGGTATCATTCCATTGGTATCTACCTTTATTTCTGTGTAGCTTCCAAACAGCATGGCTTCTTCAATGGTCTGAAGGACAATGTGGCCAGATATCCTTTTCAGTAGTTAATAGGACCTAGTGGAAGCATATTCATGAAAAATTAGTGACCACAAGTAGTGTGCGTGTGTGTGTGTGTGTGTGTGTTGTTGTTGTTGTTGTTGTTGTTGTTGTTGGGATGATTTGTGTATGTCCTGTAACTTGAATTGTAGTGTGTGAAAATATGAAAGCAAAAACAAATTAATAATGAATTAAATATTATTATGAAACAGTTTATCCTTAACTGTTGTGTTTACTGTGATTGAATTTGGCATCGCCGGTCTTGCTGCCATATCAGTGGCTGGTCTTGCCTTCATGCACACATGGCTCATAGCAACCATGCAGACTACCAATGAAGATGTAAGTGTATATAGCAATACCCAAATACAGTTGCTTCGTTTTTATAATTATGTTTAAAATGTTCAGATTAAAGGAACATTCAAGCCCGAGCGAGATGGTATCGAGAATCCTTACAAGCAAAGAAACTGCTGTACAAATTATCTAATGATAGTTTGTGGGCCCACTCACCCAAGGTATATGGGTAGTCACTGTAACAGTTTTGTACTAGATTGGCCTAAGCTCTATCTAGCTACCTATACTTGACAGTATTTACTATTAACTATAATTAGGACAATTCAATGACTGACACAACTCAACACAACTGACTATAAAACTCAACTATATCTCTACAAGTCTCAGCGTTATATAAGTAAATCACACAAAACCACAATGAGGTAATGTCTGTTATCTAATGAGGTTGTATCGCACCACAGTCACGTAATCAGAACATGTGTACTTGATGTTTTGTGTTTGTTCATTTTCGGTTTGTTTTTATTTCTATCTTTACCGGGTTCAGTTTGATTAATCGAAGAGGATTGGTGGATGAGTCCATGTCGCTTGAGGAAGACACCAACGAAGGCAATGGCTATGGAGCTACCAGGTCAAGCATTCCTAAGGTAAGCCATCATCACTAGGCTTATTAAATTAAAATACTGAATAAAAGCCATAAATGATAGAAAACATCAAAAAATACAGTGCACTCTCATTTCTGGGTGTGCACTGCAAGAGTAATAAACAATTAAAAAATCCTTTCAAGATGATGATTGTGTTTAAAAAACAACAACAAAAAACAGCAACAATGTGTACTGTATTTGGTATTATTATATAGATGTCCATTACTTTCAGGTTGAACTGTGGTACAGTCTAGCCAAACAAGGCATTCAGCACTCTTTTGTAATTGAGTAGTCTTCAATTTGATGGCAACAATCACCCCTGTCATGTTGCTATGTTATCACACTGTAAATTGTTAAATTTGAAAGCTTCCTATCCAATGGTGTGGTATTTCAGTATCTGTAAGCAGTCAATGGCGTGTCCTTATTTTGTGCACCAAAGCTAATCATAACAGGTATCAGAGAAGCAGGAGAGTGCAAGGGTCGATAAAAATAGAAGCAGGTGAGAAAGAGCTGACTGATGTAACTACTTCAATGAAGAAGTTAAGGACAATACACAGAAAGGACAGAGATGCTGGGAGCAGGAGAGGTAGACAGAGGAGGAGAGGGGAATCCCATGAGTTGAAAAAGGATGGCTAAGGGAAACCTTATGCACTGCACTATTAATTTGTTGAAGTTATTATGCCGGTGCCTGCATAATATAATAGACCCAAAACCCCTTCCCCACTTCCCCCCAGTAATTATAGATTTTATTTAACATTTTAGTTGCCTCCAGAAACTGAAACCACTTCACACTCCTCTCCAATTGTGGCTACCCAATCAGGGTCTGGGGTACCATCAGATAGTCCAGAATGCCAAGGTGAGAATCAAAAGTGATATACCGGCATAAATGAAGTCTTTCAATCTGTCTCATGTTTTTTTGTTGTTTTTTTTAATTATTATTATTTTTATTTGTTGTTGTTGTTGTTTTTCCCTGTGCAATAGTCATTTCACTTTTGAGATTGCTAAATGAGGGATAATTAGTCATATATTTTGCTACTAATTGTGTAAAACATGGTTGTTGTTTTTTGTCCAACTACCATTGATGTAATAAAGTCAGCTAAATGCCATAGTCAATTACATAGGTGCCAACTTTCCAGAATCTATTTCAGGGACAAAAACCACACCCTGGCCACACCCAAATAACACACCCACAATGACATAATTTTTAATGACATCATCTATGCAAAAGTTTAAAATTACAATAGCTGTTCTTCTTCACCATTAAAATAAAAGCGATTTTGCTGTAGCAGAGCTAGCTTTAGCCTTTTACTTGTGGCATGTTTATAGTTAGTGTGATTACTAGTAGCTTTGATTAGGTCTAGACAGCCAGCTGGCTAGCACAGCTATAAGTAAATAACCAAGGGCATACTACTTCACTATAGTATGTCCAAGTTGAGCAGATAATATACAGCAGATAAAAAACGCAAACTGGTGAGGCTTTCTTCTGAAGAGACAGGATTAAAATCAGTCGATTCTACCTACTGTGTCCCAAGAAATATTCTGGATTCAGCAGACTTTCTTGTTAAAAAAAATTAATCAATTGTTTCATTTACTTATGTATATACAAATTGATGAAATGATAAAATTGTGATCCGAGTTGAAGGTGGAGTGCTGCCTGAGTTGGTCCTAATCCTTACAATAAACGGCATCTACAGTAGTAGTGAAGAAAAGGAATTGGCATGAACACGGCTTTGACAAGCACACAATTTAACAGCAAACAGCTTAAGTGTGGCTGTATTACAAGTTGCTAGCTAAATGATAGCTATAATCACTGTGATATTTGCTATACGGCAGTTGATATTGAACAGAGACAAATAATCTTACCTACATCCAATCAGGTGGTCCTGTACCCTCTGTGACTACAGGGCACTCTGTCTATCCTGTTTCCACACTCGCAACCTAAGCTAATCACAAAGCTAGAAACGCAGCAATCTGAGAAGAAGCCATTGTTTACAAAATTCTTAATGGAGACTGCCGCGTGATCAATTGAGCCATACCGCGACTAACAGCGGACGCGTTTTGAGCGGGAAACCTGTGGTTTTTCTATTTCCATAGACTTTTGTATTGAGTTTTGGAATAGCACTATCTCTCCGGTTTTGGAATATACTGAGGTAATTATTGTAACCGCTTCGGCGCGAGCTTTCCAATGGTGCTAACCCCGGATGCGTAGCTGCTTCCGTTCTAAAGTTATTCAAGTTTTTCTTGCGGCGAACTCAACCTGCAGGCTTCCGGGACATACCATTGCACTTTCCGGGACTCCGTGACAGAGTGATAAATCCGGGACTGTCCCGGATGATCCGGGACAGTTGGCACCTATGCAATTATCTTGGTGGACAAAGCATGGATTGTATATGTTTCATTCTAAAATACAGTATTCAATTTTTATTCTTCTAAGTGAGCACTCAATAAGCAGTAAAATATGAGTTGTGTGCAAAGCCTTTCATTAGCAAACTTTTTATCCCAAGAGTCCATGTTTGGCTGGTGAAATATACTCCCCTTTTATTGTGTTAAAGTCAAAGTGGGTCTTTTAACTGTCTTAGGTCCACATGCAGGTATTACAACCTCACAATTTTATACTGTACCACACACATTATTATATGTAATCATCATTGTTGTTATTGATTAGATGCAGCTCCCAAAAGAGAAGTTCAAGTAGAGATTCATGAAAGACAGGACTCAGTAGCAGAAGATACAGAAAGACTACTGGGCAACAGTTGATATTTATGTTTCATGACATAGTGTTTTTTTTAGTGTACATGCTATTTCCTTCTGATTCAGTTCAAATTTTTATTATATGTTGGTAAGGGTCGTTAACCATATGCACTTTTCTTCTTTTTTTTTTTTTTCCAATGAATAAATCACATGAAAGTCACATGTTAGCAAACAATAACAAAAATAAATGCGACCTGTCACCGTCTGGTAAAGTAAAGCGAGAAGGCCGAGCTGGGTAGTCGTAGCCAGATTGTAAATGTATCTCTACTGCTCTTAGCTCATCCCAAAGCAGCATGGGGTACAGTGTATTACGGACTATACTTTTCGTACTGTATGGAGGCTTCGTGTCTGGACAGTGCCCTAACCTGACGCAGTACGATATAGATCTGTCTCCACTCAACGGGTATGTATGTCGTAGCAGTGAGTGTCTGAATTAAGTACAAAGCTAAATTATAGGCATGCCTTTAGTGAGGCCTTTATTGTTCTCAAGCCTAGCCTGCTCTCATTAAAATAAACTAGAGTTGAGGGCCGAAGAAGTACAATAGTGAGCTGTTACACAATAGTGGCAGATGGAAGCAGTATTAAAAGGATTACACATGCAAAAGTAATTTTTATGCTGAGCAAGCATTTTTGCCGAGTTTTACCAACATGTCATGAAATTTGTACTCATCCATTTGGTGCAGTATTAGTGGAAGATATGTAGGATGAGGAGTATGACATACAGTGGCATTGACTATGTAAACTAGCAAGTTTGTGTTGTGTACAATAAGTGAAGGATAACTTGTGATGATGGTATAGAAATTTCTTAGTATGTTCTTGGAGAACGTCTGATAACTTTCGCCAGGTTTCTGTGAAATGCCGGAATGTAATTAATTTCATTTTGGTGACATCGTAGACCTGCGTGATATCTACTGAGCATACTATCGTGAAATAAAGCACAGCAAATGTGGAGTTGAGTAAAAATGTGGTCAACACGTAAGAGTGACATTTACATAACTGTGGTCACTTGGTTGTTTCAACATTCCGGAACAATTTCACGAAAACCTGGCGAAAATTACCACACGTTATCCTTCCCCTGTGCCACGCCCCTTTATGCATGGAAAACGGATGCATTTTTAATTCCAGTGTAAAGGCATGGGATCATTCTATAAATACAAATTAAGAATATATTATATATTGTTTTTTTACCAGTACGTGGGACACTGTGTTCTTCACTGGTCTGGAAGGTAGTTCAACAGACTGGGTCCCCAACTTGTTTAATTTGAGCATCTGTGGCCCTCTGGAAGACAGTCGATGTGGCTCATCCAGCAGCGTATGCTATTCATCGGATAACTCGTTCTTCAACCTTGGCTTGACCTCCTCTCGTCAGGTCGTGTACGCCTCTCGTTCAGTGACCATCACCTACAGATTTTCTAGGCAGGCATTTTTGTTCGGAGATGGCAATGTCACTATTAGCCTCATCTGTGGGAGAACTCTGGTATGTTTTATTGGAAGAGAAAGGAAGAGGTATTTAGTTTGGACATTCTGTTCTTGTGAAATCTTGTCTAATTGTCTGGTGTTGGGATGATTTTGTTTAATAGCTGGAGTTGGTGTATAGATTATAGTAACAGTTGCAAGTTATTTTTCTCCTCAAATTTGAATTTGTGATGTTATTGAAGATGCGCTTTTACAACATGAGAACAAAGAAATAAGAAGGTTGCTAAGTTGGTGTGCTAATAATCTTATGTCTAGTTTTTTTCTTGCAGGACAAATGTTCTCTAAGTTCCATGTAGTTTGTGGTTATTGTTGTAGTTTTTTTTATAAGCTACGTATAATTGGTAACAAATAAGTTTGAGACTATAAGCTTTTACTTATATTAATTTTTGACTGTATTAAGTGCACTATTAGTAATAGAAAAACAATAGCGTGATAATATGTACATTATTATTGTTAGTAAAACTATATATTATTAAATAAATGCTAATAATCTTGCAGTCCACTTCTAAACACACTCTGCAGTATAAACTAGTATAACCTTATACAACTATTTCTCATAAGAGTAAATTAATATTATTGTTGTTATTATTTATTCAATGAATAAACTTGCTCACATTACCTTTGTTCCATGTATTTGTATTAAGGGTGTTCCTCAAGTGGTTAACGGTGATCCCCACGCCCACGAGGTTCTGATCGTCTGGGAGACGTCTGCCGCCTGCAAGACATCGACGTCCCGTCGCTACAGCGATGAATCCAAGTGCTACCACGTCCACACGTACCAGGACAATGGACTGAGGGCCAACCTCGTGGACCTTACCAGTCTGATTCGTCCCCAGGGTTACGTGGTGAAGTCCAGTGACGGCACTCAGATTAGAGTGTCCGTCTGCAAGCCCTTGATGGCTAGCACGGAGGTCAATATTTCTTCCACGTGTGTCGGCAAAATGGCTTGTGCTCAGCGGGGGAATTCCCACCAGGAGGTGGTTCTGGGGGCGTGGTCTGAGGAGGACGAGGACACGAAGTTGCACATGCACAATGGGTTGCTGAGTGTGCAGTACTCACAGAATACGCCAAACTGCACTGTTGGGGGCTCAAGTGAAGGGAGAAGACTGGTTAGGATTCACTTCATCTGCCCCAAGGAAAACCAGGTGCTGGCTGTGTGTGTGTGGGGGGGAGATGAGATTGAAATAAACTTAGCTGTGGTTTCAGTAACTCTTTCTTGCCTTTCCTTCTCTGTATGTATTACATAGTGGAATCTTTGTGTGTGTGTGTGTGTGTGTGTGTGTGTGTGTGTGTGTGTGTGTGTGTGTGTGTGTGTGGGATGAGATTGAAAGAAACTTAGCTGTGGTTTCAGTACCTCTTTATTGCCTTTCCTTCTCTGTATGTATATAACCTGTGCTACATAGTGGAATCTTTGAGTGCAGCATATGGAAACGCTATTTTTTCTCCTCCTCCTTTGTTTAAAATGGTGGTTGATGTAATAGCACAAGAAAATGAGCAATTCAAACATTCATAAATTTCTCTCGTACGAGTTGTGGAATTGTCACTGCTTCCATCTATTCAGCTCTGCTCTGTGGTTGACATGTATTTGTAGGGTATTTGCATTTATTGATATCCAGTCGTGTATTTTGACTGCCTCTGTATTGCCAAGTCCTGTTTGGTTGATGTCTGCAGCCTCTTGTGACTTGAATCCTTTACTTTTAATACAATGACATCCCTTCTTACGGTGCTACACCATATCTGTTTGGTCTTTAGTGGGAGGCACTATAGTGTGGCAAGCCAGACAATCTCAGGTCTTACAAATTGTATTTTTATTATATTTCTTGTGTACTGAATCGGCCTCGGCCTATTGAGTGCCTTTACATAGAAAATGTGTTGAATTGGAAATTATCATATGCCCGCAATATTCCGCAGTAAAGAGGAAGTCCGGAGTTATTGCGTTGGGTTATTGTGTCCCCCTAGCTTCATTTTCATACTTATTGCATCCCCTGAGGGTCTGCTAATTCTATAATACCATTCTGTGCCAATTACATTAATTTGGTTAAATATAATAGCTTCATATGAATGCAGAGACTTTTTATTAGTAGCTATGAGAGTACTCGGTTCATATAGACTACTGCTTGCACTCTGCGAGAATTCTGTCTAATTCTTTGGGTGGAATATTCTCAGTTTTTTTGCTTTTCATTTATCCCTTTGCATGAACGATAGCTACCACGTTCTCAAGTCCAGTAATGTTTTATTTTGAATATTATAGGTTTTTTTGCTCTTCTATAAACTTCCGTAATTCGTCAAGACTAACTGGTTGTTCACTCTCAATGCTACAAGATGGCGATACTTCTTGCCTTTTACGTTCCCTTTCTACTCCACCTCTAATATTAGAGAAAAGATTTTTAATTACTTCATCAGAAAAAAAATCGAAAGACTTCTAGGCAGCATCCACTACATTAGCCACAATACATTGATTAATCATTGGATACCGCGGGAATATCACTCGTCTGTCAGTGGTATTTACACTGGTGCCTGTGGCACTCGTTTAAATGCTAGCCAACAGACTCGTGATATTCTGCGGTATTCAATGATTAATCTATATATGTTAATTAGAAACCGTTACTATTTTTAATTTCACTTTTCAATGCATCAATGTAGTATTTTAGACTTTGTGGACTTTTAAATTCTGTAGTTTATTGGAAAAAAAGAAGAAGCAGTAATAATTCATTAGTTCTATACTATTGGCAAGATGAATTAAAGTCAAGGATGTACTAAGTAGTACAGAATTCCATAACCATCATGTTGACTGCTGAATGCATTGGTGTTAACTGTGTTTGTTCGAAATAACATTTATATATATAAAATGCTGTAATGTATTGATGGCAGTGATTATGTCCACCTTGTTTTGTGTGTGTGTGAATAGGATCTTGGCCCCCACATAGCGTTCCACGATGCATCTCTCTGCCTGGTCATCATCTCGTGGTACACTTCCTTTGCCTGCGGTAATGTGGCCATCCAGTCCAGAGGCTGCACCCTCACCACTCAGGGCGGCCAGACGTTTGACCTCCGAGGACTTAACAGCATGACCGACTTGACCGTAACCACACCCACCAAGTATACTTATTCCTTTCTGCTTTGCCAGGGCTCTTTCAGCTCATGCGATCCACAAGTCCCATCGGGAACTCGAGTGGTACAGAGAGAGAACAATGTCTGTCGCTCGCTTGGCACAGGCAATGGCTACCTGCGCTATGCTGACGGAAGCCTGACCCTCACCTTCCACAATGGAGACAGCTGCCACTCTAACTTCCGCCGCACGTCTGAGATAACGTTTCTGTGCCCAGATGACCTGGACGCTGACACCAGAAGCTCCAGAAACAACACCGTTAAGTTCCTGGAGGAAGAAGACTGCTTCTACTTGTTTGAGTGGGTGACAGATGCTGCCTGTGGGACTAAGGACTCGGGCGTGGCCAGTTGCCAGTTTGAGGTCTCCAATTTGGGGCTGTATGACTTCGCGCCGCTCGTAGGGACCCAGGATACCACTTGGGTGGGGCTTAGCAGTGACGAAAGTTACCCTTGCTTTCTAGTCAGCCCGTGTGGCAAGCTGAGTGTTTCAGATGCTCGTTTCAGTTCTTCTACAGACTACTGTACTGCTAATTCTGGGACTGTATTGAAGGCCCCCAAGGAGTGTGATGGGGCCAGCGTGTGCGCCATTATGGCCGATGGTGTTATTGCTATCGGATTATTCGACTTGTCGAAACTTTCAAATATCAAGGCCATTGACAAGAACGTCATCAGTGTGTCCGGTACATACCATAATAACACGGCCATCATCCACTACCTGTGCAAGCCCGGTGACTTGGCCTCGGCTCCGGTCTTCGTTGGAGTCATCGAACAGACAATTTTCGAATTCCACTGGCGGACTTTTGCAGCTTGCCCCAAGGGTGTAACCTTCGGGTCCAGCTGCTCCGTGACTTACCAGGGCTACCTGTTCAATCTGACCTCCATTCCCGTCCTCAAGTTCAGGGATGGTGTGCACAGCTACAACATTTCGGTGTGCTCCGCCTTACCATCGTCCTCGACACTGTGCACTGATGACCCGAGCGTCAAAGCAGCTATCTGTCAGTACAGTAGCGTCAATAGTAAGCATTACGTCTTGGGCCAGTCTAACTCTACTCTCGTGTACGAGGATGGAGTGCTGAAGCTGAATTACTCTGGAGGTGGCCAGTGCCACCATGTCTCTGTCAGTCGAAACACCACGGTCCTATTCATCTGTGACGACAGCGCTCACGTGGCGTCCGTCACCAGCGTCACTGAAGATGACTGCACGTACGTAGTGGAAGTTCGCACCAAGCTGGCTTGCCCAGTCGCTTCCAGGGCCTCTGAATGCACATTTCATTACCAAGACCACTCGTATGACTTCTCCGCCCTCTCTCGTTCGTCTGGCCAGGGTAACTGGGAAACTAGAGGGAGAGATAGGGCCTTGTATATCATTAACATCTGCCAGCCTGTTAATCTTGCGACAGGATGTCACCCGTTGGCAGGCGTGTGTCAAACCAAGTTGATTAGGGACACCATGACGTACGCCAACCTTGGCATTGCTAGCAACGCCACTTTTAAGCACGTGAACGACAGTCACGGTGGGCATGTGCAGTTGGTGTACGAGTACACGCCTGTGGAGGGAAGTGGCTCCGCCTGCGCCACCTGGAGGACCACTATTGAGCTGTATTGCTCAGATTCATCTGAGGTAAGAATGCTGGCGGTCTATTGAGGAGAACAGTTCGGTGGGAATTAAGTGTTTTCTGTTTGTCTTTTCTACTTTTTGTGTGTATGTGTATAGTAGTAGTAGTAGTAGTAGTAGTAGTAATAGTAGTAGTAGTAATTGTTGTTGTTGTAATGTAGTAGTTGATAATTTCCTGGTTTTTATCTGGCAAAATTTATAGAGCTTATCCTTTTGTTTTGTTTTTTATTCTCACCATGTTCTCAGTCTGGTCCACATTACGTCTCTGGTGGAGGTCAGGATGCGGAGTGTGAGTTCATCTTCACGTGGAACACGTTGGCTGCGTGCCCTTTACGAAGAGTCCAAAGCTCATCTTGCCAAGTCGCGACACCTTCCAACTTCACCTTTAACCTTTTACCCCTTGCCACGCGCCAGGACAACTCCACAATCTACCAGATTGGAGCTGCGCCAACGGCAGCCTCTGGTGGCGGCTTCTCTTTCAATCTATCAGTGTGCTTGGACGTTTCTAAGCAAGTGCCTTGCAATGGTGTGAATGGAGTTGCCGTCTGCCAGCTGGACTCAGTCCACAAGTTTCACTCATGTGGTCTCTTTGCCACGGAGAAGCTCACCTACTTTGATGGCAGTCTGTCTCTCAGGTACACGGGAGGAGACTTGTGCCACAGGACCAACCGTAATCGATCTGTACTAGTGACGTTTGAGTGTGATCGCCAGGCGTCGGTGTCGGAAACCATGCCCACTTACATGAACGAGTCTGATTGTGCCTACTTGTTTACGTGGCCGACTCCCCTGGCTTGTTTACCCCAGGAGCTAGACTGTGTGGCTGCAGGGGGGAAGTATGATTTGAGCCCCCTCATGCAACGCAAGTATTGGGAGGTGGAGTCTGGTATCCAGGACGTGACATACATCATTGGAGGCTGCAGGTGCGTACCGTGAGTTAGTCTGAAATTATTGCTTCGCCAATATCTGCTAAACTTATTCTTGTATAAACTTTTCTGTTGTGCCTTTACTTTGTATACAATTTGCTTACACAACAGCTAACAAAGCCACAATTTCTCACTATAAGCTAAAATATTCAGGAATTCAATTACTAACAAGGTAGTTTGGTCAGTTGGTAAAAGATGCATCTCTGATTAAACATTTGTCCAGCTATGTTGACCTATTTATATTATGATTGGCAAACGGGTGTCAGGTTTTTTCATTCAATTGTTTAGTGATTCAGTACGTTATTGTCTATTTATTTACTAATGTACATTATTGGTGTTGTTGTTTAATTTTGCACAAGTGTTCATATATTGTTGAATTTTTTTTCCAGGTCTCTAGATTTCCGTGGTCATTCAGAGTGGCCTCAAGTGCCTGGGATGGGAGCCTGTCGCTACAACCGGACAACTAACGGCAGGGTGGTAGGTACTGCCTTGGGCTACTTGACAGGGAACATCTTTGAGGAAGACGAGGGAGTGCTCAGGCTGGAATACCACAATGGAGATCTATGTCCTGGTGGGGGCAGGAGCATGGTTCATATTCACTTCACGTGTGGTCTTGGAACTAGAGAGGTGAGGGTTGCTGCGATGCAAGTATCTTCATAGTGCTCTTTCTTTCCTGCTGAAATTCAGAATGTGTGTTGAAATTCAGACTGTAAAGTTTTTTTCTGCTCGATAAGTAAGGGTGTGCTGTTAAGTTGAAATTTTTTTTGTAGGGTGTGCCTTCTTTGGATAGGTCCAGCAACACTTGCCACACCCACATCAACTGGGTGACGCAGTTCGCATGCTCTCGCATCACCAACTCCTCTGTCACACCCTCCTCTAATGACAGGTGGTCTCTCACCGACCCGGTCACCTCTACAGTGGTAGACCTCAAGTCTTTGCCGACCTATGTTGACCGCAATTACACAACATCTGATGGAGTCAATTACAAGTGAGTGTGCATATGACCACTGAGTGCATGCACACACTTTAATTTTAAAGCAGGAAGGTTCACTGCTTACATTAGATTGTAAGTGAAAAAATAATTCTTGCTTGCTAAAGTTTATGGGTAAAGGATTGGATGGTCAATTTGATGTGTCATTTATTGACAAAAGAACAATGCATTCTTTTTAGCTTTCTTCCATACACCATATTTAGCAGACCCCAGCAAAATGTATTTGTACAGTTACATAACTATTCTTGTGGTTTTAACACGATAATGTACTATTTTAACTGTCTACTTTCGTCATGTTTCTTCATATAGATACATAGTGAGTCTTCGTGAAGGCGATATCAGTAAGAAGTGCGGTGCTGGATCCCTCAACATCTCCAATGGAGCCATAGGGGCGTGTCAGATAAAGACCTCTTCTGGTTGCTCTGGCAGTAGTTGTGTCCATGTGTTAGGATACCTTGGGGGAAACGTTAGCTCCATTAGCCTCGTGGACGGTGTGGTGACTGCAGAATATCGTTGGGGAGATCAGTGCAACCATGGGGATAATCTCTTCAGACAAGCTGTGAGTATGCTATGATCAACATGGTGTGGAATTGAACAAGTGGGCATTTACCAATTTTGTGTTATTATATAGGTATAAGCTGGAGAGTATTTGCCACTTCCCTCCCTTCCCCCTCCTCCCCCCACCTCTCCTCCCTTTAGCCCAGACATCTTTGTATAGCATCATTAAACTAATTCTACTTTGCCCACCTCCTTCCCTCTCTTCCAACACTTTTTTTTTTTGGTTTAATTGGTTATGTTAGTAAAGGTTAAGATACAATTTTGATTCCACATCTGATAAAGTGAATGGAGAGGGAAGGATGAAAGAGACTTAAAAATAAAGTTAAAATACGGAACGGAATTCTTGCAGCAAGATGTGCCTGAAGACAACCATTTGTTTGAAGTTGATTTTGTGTGTGTGTGCGTGTGTGTGTGTGTGTGTGTGTGTGTGTGTATGTGTATTTAGGCAATCACCTTTATATGCGACTCCAGAGAGACTTTCCTCGAGGTTCTGCCGGAAGATCACTGTGCCTACACGTTCATCGTCCACACAAACTTGGCCTGCACTAAGGCCACACCCATTGGGGTTGAATGCCGGGTGGATGGCTACCAAGATCTGGTAGCCTTCCAGCGTCGTTCTTGGAACAGAGTCTCTAGTGAACTCTCCAACCAAGAGTTCTATGTGTCTGCTTGTGATCCCCTGGGTTCAGGGGTCAAAAAGTGCCCTTCTATAGCAGCTGCTTGCATGTATAATAGAACCTCTCAGAAGAGGTTAGTTTGATGTCATGTGTTGTTAGTTGTTGTTGTTTTGGATGTTGTTGTTTTTTTTAATCTTTTTTCCCCCCCTTTGTCATGTTTATTACAGTGTGAATTTAGGCATTCCCAGTTTCAAGAAGCCTCCAGTGAGTCTTGGCAACCAAGATGGTGTGCTCCTTCAATATGTGGAAGGAGATCAGTGCAATGGCTCTCTCAGATGGCGCACAAACTTACTGCTTGTCTGCAACAAGAATGTGCCTGAGGTTAGAGAGTAGTTGTGGACGGGGTGAGGGTGCTGGCATTTCTTTCTATTCTGGTGCCATATGCCCAGCTTTCTTTAGATTCAAACTAAGTTGTTTTTGGATTTTCTATTTCGTAGTGTTACTTGTTATTCTGAATAATTGTGTGTGTGTGTGTGTGTGTGTGTGTGGTTGGAAGGGGAGGGGAGAGTATGGGATGTTTGCATGGACGGATATACTAGCATCCTTAAAAAGGATCTGTGTAAGGTTTTGTTGTTGTTGTTGTTAGGGTATTCCTGAAGTAGTGAGTGTGTCTACGTCCAGCTGTGTGGTGGTGATGAGATGGGAGAGTGTGTCTGCTTGTCGTACAACCCTCCCTTTCTGCCCTGCATCCAAGACCCAATGCTCCATGACTGGATGCACAGGCACCCAGGTTGACCTGGACTTTACCTCTTTTCTGCGAAACAACCCACTAATTGTGCCCACGGACAACCACAGAAATGGGTACGCCATCCAATTGTGTGGCACTGCCACTCCCGTACCGCCACCCAGGGGCTGCGACTCTCAAAACACTGGAATCTGTCGCCTGTCTTTGTCCGGAGGCAGCAACCAGACCATTGTGTACGCCAACCACACCTTTGCCATTGTGTCTAGTTCTCCCAGAGTGATTGATGTCACTTTCCATTCCGGAACCACGTGTCCCACCAATCGGAACCAGAATTACTCTGCCATTGTCCACATGGTGTGCTCGAGGAAGGATGAGACGGCCGTTCCTAAACTCGTCTCCGACACTAACTGTGAGCTCCATTTTGATTGGAGGAACGCTACGTTCTGTGCTGGTGAGAGTGTGTCAGGAGGTTGTGCGGCCACTGGCAATAACGGATACGTGTACAGCCTCGATGCCTTGATTGCACCGAAATGGACCGTGAGTAGCCAATTATAGATGATAGGATATCACTGTAGCAATGATTTCTCGCCACATGAGTGAACACTATTGATCTGAATACCTCTATAATAATATGTAATACTATAGTCAACAATAATAATTTATTTCTGCAGTTAAGAATTCATAATTTTATATTATATTTTCATCAAAAAAATTGTCTCACTTTGATTTTATACTTTTCTTTTCTGTGCTGGATAGCGTATGTTGCCGCGATATGGCCAAGGGTGTAAAGTGCAGCATGGTCTCAGATAGATCGCTATGACCAATCAGATCATTATTTAAGTGTTCCACTTTCAAAACAGTACCTAACTTTTTGTATTTAAAAGAGACTTGGCTATGGCATTAATGACTTATTATTATTTATTTTAGTTGCTGTTTATTGATTAGTGATTTTTATTTGTTAGGGCGTGGCTGGTCCTTCATCCAATGTTTGGGGGACTTTCTCCATGAGTATTTGTCGCAACCTCAATCCTTTCTCTTCTGCCGGTCTTCACTGTTCCTCACCTTCTGCTGTATGCTGGCACACCAATGACGGCAGGCACATAGTAAGTTGGATTTAGTTGACTTAATAAATAAAAAAAATTATATCTTATTAAATCAGCTCAACAACTCTTTTTATTACAATTCTGATTTATTTTTTTTTCAATCTATCCTTTTATTATTTTGTAGAATCTAGGTCGCCCCAGCTCTGCACCGCAAGTAGTATCAGAAATAATTAATGACACATCCATTCTTATCTATTATTCACACGGTGATGTGTGCAACTCCACCTCCAAGGAACGCTATCACACCAACCTCTACATTCACTGTTCCGAGAAGACCGTAAGTCTCTTCACTTGCAAAAAAAAAAAAGATATGTTAGCTTCTGAACCACTTATGTGTTGTTGTTGTTGTTGTTTGTTTGTTGTTGCTGCTGCTGTTACTGTTGATTTGTTATTGACTTGCAGACGTCGCCCATATTAACTCGCACCAGCAAAACGTCGAACTGCTCCTGGCAGATCTCTATGACATCGCCTCAGGCCTGCAAGTACAATCCCAGCACTGACTCCTCCTGTTCGATCAGGACTGCCTCGGGCATCTTCAACTTGACAGATCTTTCTCAGAATCCTCTGAATGTAAGGAATGTGGTTGAAATCATGATCAGTAAGGGAACTTATTTACCAGTAGAAGAACCATGTACATATTTAATCTCGTTGATAATAATTGCGCTAAGTTGTGTAATGTTTTTTCCTTCAATTAAAAAAAACTGCTCATTTAATCACGGAACACATTTTTTATACATTTTTTTTTAATATTATTTGTTTGCCTAAACATCAAGTAGCTGTAACAGTTTCAATGAAACTCAATATAGACTGTGTCAGATAATTTAGGGTACATGAAAAGTGAAGACTACACAAATGTTGGTTGTTGTAGTGGTTGGATTAGTCTAATAGATGATGGTGAGGAAGCTAGGAGTTGACTAAATCAGTGTAACGATTAGGGAATGTTACACAAAGTTGCGATATATTGACATGGTTTGGTTGGTATACATTACAATATAATGACCTTTTAAGGGACATGGTCGTATTACTGTTCATTATTCACAATACAGCTGGTGAAATAGTGTCTGCCTCCGTAGCCTAATGGAGATGGCATCGGCCTCCTAAGCCGGGGGTTGCGGGTTCGAGTCCCGTCGGAGGTGTTGGTTGTCTTTTTTTTTTTTTTTTTTTTTCCTCAAAACAACCCAATGTATGTACATGTACATGTACAATATATATATATATATATATATTTTTTCTTTTTCTTTTTTACCGTACCTCTCCCATAATTGACATACAAAGAAGCCGGCTTAATTATGCTCCTCCCGTAAATGTTTACAAAGAAAGATGACGTGTGTGCCTGGCACTGTATATACATAAAAAATAGGGCCCTGAGCACTGTAAATTATAATGGGTAGATGAGGTTGTACACTTGTGTTAGGCTTGGAAATACCAAAGTTTGGATGTATGTTTTATAATGACCTATAGTTATAGCAATGCAATTGATTTTCACACATTGGGTATGTCACTTTAGTCACTGATAACTGACCACTTGTGCTGTTGTGAAACTTTAAGTTGGTATGCTTACTAGTGAGGTAGATGAGAAAGGACTGCTTTGTTTGTGTTTGTTGTAATTGTTGTTGTTGTTGCTGCTCAATCTTATTATTATGCTCGGCAATAAGGAGAAAGAGAGAGAACACCACCAGGAAGTTGCAAGTAAACATAATTTTGTAGCTACCTGCATAGTTGGAGCTTACCTTGTCAACGTTGTCATTAATTTGTGAAGTGTCCACCTCAAGTTTCCAGATAGCACTTGTGGCGGGTTTTTAAAATTATTTTGTCAGTAGAATTACAAGAATGGCTATGCATTTGTAGTTTGTGGATCAAAGTGGTAAGAAGTACTCAGTCTGTCTCTGTGGAGGCTCTAAATGTAGCCTTCCTGGCATCACATGGATTTCTGGGAGCTCTACAATGAATCTAGGAAACTTCCTGAGTTTGTCCGTGTCCAGCTCCACCGGGGGTCCGAGGTTGACATACTACAAAGGAGACGCTTGTTCTGCTGGTGGAAGTAAGTACTAGAAAATTCAGGCACGAACTTAGCTGTCACTTCTCTCGTGAGCAAAAAAAAAACTTAAAAATTTGTATTGATCATGGGGTAAAGTCTGAAAGTTCTGTTTATTATGTATACACCTGTCTGCAAAAGCTGAGAGTCTGGATTGCTACAATTTGTATTTGTCAAAACTAGGTGTTTATTGAGCAAGTTCAGTACTTTACCTCTATATTCAATCAGCCTTCAATTGCTGCTGTTTACTGTTGGATGTTAGTAAAGTGCAAGAGTAAATTTTATGAGTTGTGTATTCTGAGCTGGAAACAATTTGACTAGAAAATATTGACTTTTATTTTTTTGTATTTTTTTTCCCTTGGAGCTGTAAGACTTATTCTGTCATTCATTCATTCATTCATTCATTCATTCATTCATTCATATTATTATTGCTCAGACTGTGACTTATTTGAATGTGTGTTCCCATGGTTGTGTGTGTGTACTTATAGAGTCCAGCATGACTTATCAGTCCTGGATATTGATGGAATGTTCTAGAGATGCCTCCAATGCGGCTTCAAATACTCTTCTGGAGGTAATTCATAACACATACACACGCACATGCATGCATATACACTGTTCTACAATGTAGATTTTTTATTTATAAAAAACTATCATTGCATTTAATATATTTGTGTTAATATGGTGTAGACTCGAGCTTCGACTTCATGCAGTAAGATATTTCTGTGGTACACTCCTCGTGCTTGCCACTCAAAGGATGTCAGCTGCTCAATCCTCACAGACTTGCACGACCTGTATGACTTCTCTCTCCTGTATTCTGCGTACAGTCCATGGCTGGTGACACAAGGGTAAGTAGATGTGTAGCAGGAGTTTGGTGCTTTGGCTTTAAGTTACATGAATGCACTGCTTGTCTGTGGCTATCATTTGGTGCAAGAATATTGTGTTATGCATTTAATATTTAAGAGATTTTTTTTTTTTTTTGCCAATTGGAAGGATTGGTGACTATTAGAAGACATGTTGATAGTTTTATTCACATTCTCAATATAAATGTCCAATTGATACCCCCATGAGCTAGGAAGAGAGCTCACTAGCTATCACAGAGGAACTTTATATTGCTTAGGTCCTCCAGAGAGGAACACTATAAACTTAGTCTCCATGCTTTGAAGGCAGGGTCAATTTGTGTCCCTCTGATTGCGCTTAGTGTCCCTCCTATTGTGTTGTTAAAGAGAAGTCGCTACATTCTAAACTAGTGATGTGCTTGAGCACTAATGGCGAGCAAGCCTAATACTACACTAATGTTAAACGATTAATTTTAACTTCTATCACTCAAGCTACTAAAATATAGTCGAGTTTTTAAATTATGTATTATACGATAAAGGCATTCAATGCCATAGTAACCACTCCCTGCAACTGTTTGATTGAAGAAAAAACAATAAAGCAACAAAATCAAATCACGTTATTTAAACTTTTTCTTTGTGATATTCTTAGTAGTAGTTGTAACGCACAATACTTTCACACAACTGGACATACCTACACAAGACTTCGATTTGGTTTAGTGAAGTTTGGGACGGGGTCGAACACCGAGCTAACGCAAAAGTACGAGAGGGTCAAAGTACAAAATGACATAATGACATACGTACGTCCAAACATATATATATATATAAATAAACAAACATCACCGATTTTCAATTGTGTTACCCCTGTAAGTGTCTCGCTTGCTTCGCTCACTCACCAATTAATTAAGTACTATGCAGCTGTTGTGAACTACTGTTTTTAGGTCCCCTCAGGCCCTAAGTAGTGCCCTCACTCGGGATGTAAAAGCTTAATGCCTCCAAGACCCTAAAAATGGTCTTGGAGGCGGTGCCTAACTATTATATAGTTTGTCAAGTTTTCATCTGAAATCTGTTTCACAGTCTCACGGTCATGACTTGACCATATTATATAGATTAACTGTTTTTTGCGACTCGACAAAATCCCC